>Ga0209754_1000463_pt1 | contig 57757 bp, 39 predicted proteins | sample MesohylBB_FD_187295 | JGI IMG/M metagenome (GOLD analysis project Ga0209754, IMG submission 187295) | Host-associated microbial community of the marine sponge Aplysina aerophoba from Gulf of Piran - sponge mesohyl, lysed by bead beating... | ecosystem: Host-associated > Porifera > Sponge >...
AAAACCCTCGCCTGTGGAGGAGGAGAAATTATCCTCTTGTGGGATATGGAAACAGGAGAAAACACAAAGAGGTTAATAAGATCTACACACCGTGTGTTTGATTTAGACTTCAGTCCAGATGGTAAAATCCTCGCAAGTGCAGGTTTTGAGAGTAACATTAACTTATGGGATCCGCACACCGGTGATCATGTGATAATACTAATGGGGCATACAGATTGGGTTAGAAAAGTTGAGTTTAGTCCGGATAGTAAATCCCTTGGGAGCCGTAGTGACGATGGCACTGTACTTATCTGGAACATTAATTCCTGAATTCACGTGAGTTGATTCGTGTCTGCCTATGCCCATGACGTGCAAATATTACTGATAGATCTGAAACAACTCTTTTCGCCTGGGAAGACTTTGAGGTGGCTGGTGGGCTACATAGGCTTACAGAGGCAATACATACACGCGAACGTTTTGAAAACGAAAGCACTAAGTTAACTGCGGAATCAAGCAGACAGGAGGTGGAACGGGTCTTGGGATGCTCGGCTAGTTAGCTGTTGGTGTATAAGCACAGCATACTGACATATCAGCACTCCGAATAAATAGACATTATATAAGTTTAATCGAAATGTTTGTCATAACACCAAGGTCTGAAGTTTAGACGAAAGTTATGTAATCCACAACAGATTTTCATGACTAAATCGCTGAACCCTTGTTTCCAATTACGCAACTTGTCTTTGACTATGCGATATCTTTTGACACTACTAATCACATGTTCTACACGGATACGGATAGACGATATTTCCTGGTTTCTTGCTTTTTCAGCTGCTGTCAGTTCACCACCTTTGGGTTTCTTTTTCGGTTGGACAACAGTAATACCAGCAGGATTAAAACCTAAAAAACCGGAATCTTGGTATAAATAACTACCACTTGGCAAAAAAGATACTGTTTCATCGGCAATACGTTTATCATGCCTGCTGCCTTTGTAAGTAGGAGACAATACCAATATCTTGCACGCAGCATTAATAAGCAGATTATTCTTTACAGTATGTTGTTTCTTTTTGCCACTATAATAGTCCTTCTGTGCTTGTTGGTCTTTCGGACGCTGTATCGGACGTTCTGTGCAATCTTGGAAAAAATGTTCGGGTGCCGGTGTGTCACTTTCAACAGCTGTCTCTTTTTCAAAAGTATCAGGAGTTGCCTCACGAGGTGGCAACTCACCGAGTTCATCTAATGCCTGGTCTAATATCGGTGAAAGTAGGTGTATCCATTTATTTGTCTCAGGTTGAGACATATCAAAGAACATACCATGAGCATCTTGGGTCCATGCGTGTCGTAGATAAATCAAAATAAACAGAAGTTTATCTTCCATATTTGACAAACGACTATTTTTATAAGTGGTATAACGCCGTTTTTTTTCGTTCTTGACCATCAAGTGTTTTTGTAGAGACAAACGCTAAAAAATGTGTCGTAAAAATCGGAAGAAGTGCCAAAAATTCTTCAGTCGTAAAACCCGTTAGTTTTTGGAACTTACCCGGATCATCCTTGATTTCATCATATTTGTTCATGAGTTAATCTCCAAAGCATAATTTTCTTTATTATGCCAGAAATCAACTGTAATTTAAATTTATATAATGTCTAATACAACAAATGAAAGTTAACAATACTGATCGGAAAAATTCAAGTGCCATTTGTGTTGTGAACTTTGACCACTAAGTGCCTCAATAATAACTTCAGCTTTAAACTCGGGCGTGAACCTGCTTCGTTTATCCATCGGATTATCCTTATAATTTAGATTGATAGTATATCATAATCTTAGCTAAGGCAGTGGTCTAAATTTCCGATGGCAGTACAAATACTTTATTATAACGTGAGTTCCATAAATAAAGTCATAGGAACCCATCGCTTATATTCTTTAGTTTTAGTAAGGTATTTTTGTAGCACAGTCTGTTAGATTGTGAACCATTATGCGCGAACTAACAGATTGCGCAACAATTATGGAACTCACATTATAATATTAGTTGCAAATAGACTAAAATAAATATAATTGACTATTAAGATAAATTGTTTTATTATGACTGAATATGGTATGAGTTGTAGTTGTTTCTGCTGTTGGTGCCTTAAGGCAAAAGAGTGTTTTCTATGTTAAGACATCAGAAACATCAACGTGTGAAACAACGCTATGATACCTACCTGGCACAGTTAGATGTGTTGATTCTTGAAAATGATGACGTGCTTCCACAAATCATAGAATAAGTAGTTAAGAAGGCTTAAAATGCCTAATTTTAGATTGCTGATCAGTTTACTGTTTATATTGAGATCGGTGCATTCCAACTTCCACCTAGGGACGATGTTTATATTGCCAATGGTTCAAAGCAACTTAGGCGAACTTGGATATACCCGTGTAGCATAGCTGTATGACTGCGCGGATCTGTTTTCAACAGACAGAGCCAATACATTTGTGGAAACCTTCAAAGCAGATGCAACTGCAATTAAAAACGTACTTTTGGACATCAAAAATTTTGATACAACCATCGGTAAGTTTTCTTTTGATGAAAATGGCAGTGGTGTCTATGAGCCGAGAGTATCTATTGTAAAAGATCGCGTGTTAGTTCCATTGAGTAAGATAAACGGTTATTTACAGTGAGGAATAGTCGTCATATTATCAAAGTTGTTCTTTTTGTTCTGTATATTCTGTGTTGTGCTGAGCTGCAGCCGTTCTCCCTATATTTATGAGTCTGTGCCGAATTCAGATGGAAAGAGTTCACTGGAAGTATCTTCTAATATGGACCCATTATTTCTGATGATTGATTCGAATCTAAGACGGTCTCGTGCTGGCGATACGATAACAATGAGATTTCGTGTGCCTGCATCTGAGTATGATGCTTTTATAAAACGGCTTGACGCGCAATACACTTACAAAATAGAGAGTGAAACAAAGAAGGGTGTTGTTACTGTAAAATTGATTATTTATCGCGAAATAATCCCAGTTTTAGAGCCTTTATCAATAAAGTGAAAAAATAAGCGGTTGCATTATCTATAAGGATTTCACAGGACTATCTGCTGCACTTACAAAATAAGGTGATACTTAACTTACAAATGTTTTTATAAGATGGAGAATTAAGACTATGTTAGAAAACTCATTTTTACGATCCTTTCAAGAATTCTATGAGAACGAAAACACATCGCTGGAAATCTTTGAATCCAATACCCGTAATGATTATTTGGGTTTTTACTTAAAAGGTTTTCAGCAAGAGATTGCTCATCTAACAGCGTGGCAGGATCAAAATAGAATAGGGGCATTCTTAGTAATTCGAAAAACAGCATCTGATTTTATCTATATTGAGATGTTTGAAAAATTATATCAACATAAAGAGGTTATTGAAGGGACTTGGGATGTGGAAGACGAATGGCAATGGATCAGAGAACCACCTTTCAATAATCGCGGTCCAATGATAGGATTTTATAGAACTAAAACAAACGATCAAGATGACTTTAGATGGATGATGGATCGTCTTGAAATGTTGGATATAAGTTTTTTTATGACAATGAAAACCATGATGAAAAGAAGTAGAACAATAAGACAAATTGATTCTGAAGACATAGAAATTGCAAATCAATTAAGGGATTCAAATAATTTGATTGAATGTAAAGCTATCGTCGAGTATGAATCTGGAATTAATTGGCAACCTTCCCAGGCAGTCATTGATCCGATAAATATTAATCAAGATGGATATGTAGAAGAAGTATGGATTTACGCTAATGATTTTGAACAAGTTGAATTCGGTAGAGACAAATATCTTCTTTTAACTACACTGCCCATAAGTATAAATTGGATTGACCGCTTTGATATAAGTGGTGAACAAAGCAGAACATTATACCCAATTTATGACCTAAGAATAAAATATATCATCAGTTCACCTGCACCTGTTTGATAACTATAACCATCGGACTCAACTTCCAAACAAAGAAAGGAATAAATCATGTCTACCCTTGATTTCAAAGGCAAATACTTTATGTATGGGCACCATCTCACGGTTCCCGTTCACAACTTAGATATAGATGACGACAATCTTTGAGCGACTCACCACCGTTCAACGATAATCTGATAATACATGGCGATAACCTGCTCGCCTAAAAGTTTACACCTACGCTACGCAGGCAGAATTAAGTGTATCTATATTGATCCATCCTACAACACGGGGAAGGAAGATTGAGTTTATAATGACAATGTTAATACACCACAGATGCAGCGTGGTTAGATAAAACAAACCTATTGATAATGCAGATTTAGAACGTCACGATAAATGGTTGTGCATGATGTGGCCTCGCCTACATCAAAGGATAGTATACTTTTCTTATTGTGTTTATTAAAGAGAATAGGAGACATTCCTATGGCGAAAAAGCCAATTAACCATTACGATCACCCAGACAAACTGCCCAATATTCCGACCCAAGAATTAAGTGGATTTGCCAATAGCGATGATGCTGAATCGACACGCTATCCGCGCGATATTGCCCTTGACCCGCAGTTAGTTTGGAAAGGCAAGGATCAAGAAAACAATAATGACCTTGAGATCCAAGCCGTTCCTATTTATATTCATGAACATGTCCAACCGCAAGCGATTATCGAAATGCTGCAAGCTCAAGAGCAAAACGGAGATGCTACAGCATCACTCTTTGAAGGTTTTGACATGCTTGCCCTTGACCAGAAAATTGAGTTTTACCAGCACGAACAGAACTGGCATAACCGCTTTATTCTGGGAGACTCACTTGTGGTGATGAACTCCCTTGCCGAAAAGGAACAGTTCAAGAAACAGGTTCAAATGATCTATATTGATCCTCCGTACGGTGTCAAGTTTAAGAGCAACTGGCAGGTTAGTACTCGAAAAAGCAATGTAGAAGATACTGATGAAGATGTCACACCACAACCGGAACAGATTAAAGCATATCAAGATACGTGGGAACTCGGCATCCATTCTTATCTTGCCTACCTGCGTGACCGTCTCACCGTTGCTTGTGAATTACTTGCTGATAGTGGTAGCATCTTTGTCCAAATAAGCGAACAGAACGTTCATCAAGTGCGCTGTCTGTTAGATGAAGTGTTCGGAAATACCAATTTTATTTCAATAATCACTTGGACTCGTGCTAATATGACTTCTTCAACAGGCTTAGCTTCAATATCAGATTATTTGTTATGGTATGCAAAGGACAAAGATCAGATGAAGTATAGACAACTTTATATGCCGTGGGATGCACGCACGCCTGACCCACTTCTTAGACGTTATACGCAGGTTGAATTAGCTGATGGAACACGCCGAGGTATGACGCAAGAAGAAAAGAAACAACCAGGGCTGTTGCCTGAAGATAGTCGTAGGTATCTCGAACTTTCAGTTTCCTCTCAGACAGGCGGTAATGCAATATTTAAATATGAATTTGCCGGTCGGGACTATACTCCTCCCGGTAGAAGGGGCTGGAGTACAAGTAAAGACGGTTTGGATAGACTTGCCAAACAAAGAAGACTTATTGGAAAAGAACGAGCATTATATTATATCCGATATACTAATGATGCTATTGGTAGGCCAATAACTAACATCTGGATGGATACAGCCGGCAGTCTTAAGAAAAGGTACGTTGTTGAAACCCATCCTAAAGTTATTCAACGGTGCATGCTCATGACAACAGATCCTGGCGATCTTGTCCTTGACCCGACGTGTGGTAGTGGCACAACCGCTTATGTAGCAGAGCAGTGGGGTAGGCGTTGGATAACAGTAGATACGTTACGCGTCGCGCTTGCTTTAGCACGTGCACGGCTAATGTCCGCTAAATATCCATACTATCGCCTTCAAGACACACATGATATTAAGAAAGGATTTAATTATAAAACGGCACCTTATGTTAGTCTCTCAGACATGGCAAATAACACTGATATTGATATAATCCACGCTAAATATTCTGAGAAATTAGACCCGTTACTTGAATTACTTAATACACATGATGGCATAGACTGGAAAGAGTGGGAAGCTCCGAACGAAACTAATCCATCTTGGGATATAGAATTCAAAAAACTGCATCAGCAATATATCTCACTCAAACGTCAACGACAGAATGATATGGATGCCTCTACAGCAAAATGTGCCAAAAATGAAACGCTTTATGATCAACCTCTTGAAGACAAAAAACGGGTACGGGTGACAGGACCCTTCACGGTAGAAAGTTTATCACCACATCTCGTTGTTGACCCCGACGAAGAATCCGAGAGAATCAATCCTACTCCTATTTTAGAAGCTGAACAAGATTACCATAAATATATCCTTGAACATCTAAAATCTGCCGGTGTGCAAAATCGTCTTGAAAAAGATCGTATCAACTTTGACTGGTTGGAAGAATATCCCGGTGAATATATACATGCAGAGGGTGTGTACACAGACGAAAACGGCAACATGCAGAACGTTGCTGTTAGCATCGGACCACAATATAGCACTGTGGGGAAGCCGTGGATGTGGGAAGCTGCCAAGGAAGCCGTGAGTAGAGTTTCCGAGTTCAATTTACTCATTGTTACCGGTTTTGCGTTCGAGGGGTATACTGCTGATACTGACACGCGCGTTGGGAAACTCCCTATTCTCCCAGTAAAAATGAGTCCTGAATTGATGGTGCAAGAATTCAAAAATACGGGAGAGGGAAACCTCTTTATGGTGTTCGGGGAACCGGATGTAGAAATCCTTGAATCTGAAGAAGGCACTCTCTCTGTCAAACTTAAAGGGGTTGATGTATACAATCCGGTAACGGGATTAGCTCGTTCTAATACGCCAGAGGATATTGCGTGTTGGTTCATTGATACTGCTTACAACGGTGAGGCGTTCTTTGTGCGGCATGCATATTTCACGGGAGAAAATGAGCCGTATGAGCAGCTGCAGAGAGCATTGAAATCGGAGATTAACGAGGAAGCATGGCAAGCTTTATATCAAACCGAGAGCTTGCCTTTTGCTAAGCCTGAGACCGGTAAAATTGCTGTGAAAGTTATCAATCATTTTGGTGATGAGGTTATAAAAGAGTATAAAGTATAAATGGTTGACATAGATTGGCAGCCGGAAACGATTTGAAGGTGAGGGATTACCAATGTCAGAAGTTACCATTAAAAATCCTGTTATCAATAGTCCATTTGAGGAACCGCAACGGCATTTCAAATTTACTGAGCGCGGGATTACTGAAGATATAGTTGAAGGTAGACGTAAAAGCGAATATTTTATTCCAATGCCGAGACCGAGAAGGCAAACACAAGACATGCAAATGTCACTTGGAATAGGGGAAACTCGCGAACTTAAGGAAGCAAACATCTTTATTAACAGGGTGCGCGACCAAGTGACTGCATGGCGTAAAAGCGGTTATCCTGGTGTAACGCCAACCACAAGACGTTTACTTGAACATTGGAACAATCCTGAAAACGAACCGCGTCTCTTTTTCTGTCAACGCGAAGCCGTTGAAACTGCTATTTATCTTAATGAGTGTGAGAATAAGAACCTTCGGGATTCGTTTTATAATCAATTGAAAAATGCCAATAGTGAAGCAAATCCTAATCTTTTCAGAATTGCTTTTAAAATGGCAACTGGCACTGGTAAGACTGCTGTCATGGCAATGCTAATCGTGTATCATACACTGAACAAAAACGCGAACAAAAAAAGCACTCTCTACTCAGATGTGTTTCTCATTGTCACTCCGGGAGTGACAATTCGCGATCGGTTGCAGGTGCTTTTACCTGAAAATCCCGAAAATGACTATCAAAATATGAATTTGCTCCCGCACGGAGCCTATGATACGCTTTGCCAAGCGAAAATAGTCATCACGAACTACCATGCTTTTCAGACGAGGAAAAAAGAGGATTTGAGTAAAACTAACGCAAAAGTTCTTGGAGAGGGTGCTAAAAATTTCGTAGAAACACCAGATGAAATGGTGACACGTGTTTGCAGGAGTTTCAGTAAGAAGAAAAACATCATTGTGCTTAACGATGAGGCACATCACTGTTATCGTCGAAAGCAGGATGAAAATGAATTAACGGATGATGGTCAGCGCTTGTGGATAAGTGGATTAGAATCTGTTAACGCAAAACTCGGTATAAGAACTGTCTACGATTTATCTGCGACACCGTTCTTTCTGAGTGGTTCGGGTTATTCAACCGTGACACAGGATGGAAGAAAACTTAGAGAAGGTGTCCTATTCCCGTGGGTTGTATCAGATTTCGCGTTAATTGACGCGATTGAATGTGGTATTGCGAAGGTTCCCCGTGTGCCTGTAGCAGATAATTCAGCGACAGACGATCCGATCTATCGTCGTCTTTGGGAAGTGGTCAAGGATAAACTAAAAGGAATCGTAACAGAAGGTGAACCGCAGCTGCCGCAAGAATTTGAAACTGCACTTCAAAGTCTATACAGCAATTACGAAGAAGCGTACGATCTGTGGGAGAAAGAGCCGGAGGGTTTAACACCGCCAGTTATGATTGTCGTATGTAATAATACAAAGGTGTCAAAACTCGTTTACGACTGGATCGCCGGATGGGAAAAAGAAACTACTGATGGTCAGAAGATAGTCGTAAAAGGTAATTTATCTATTTTTAACAATGAGCATAACGAGAAGTGGAGTGAAAAGTTAAACACACTGCTCATTGATAGCAAACAGTTGGAATCTGGGGAACCACTAAAGGAAGCGTTTAAAAAAGCCGTCAAAACTTTGATTGAACAGTTCAGACTGCAAAAGAAGGTAGATAAAGTTACAGATGAAGAACTGTTACGCGAGGTGTTGAATACTGTTGGAAAGAAGGGAAAACTCGGTGAAAATATTAAGTGTGTTGTCTCGGTGTCAATGCTCAGTGAGGGATGGGATGCAAGGCGTGTAACGCATATTCTTGGTGTTCGCGCTTTTAGCACACAGCTGCTTTGTGAACAAGTTGTTGGGAGAGGGTTACGTCGCTCAAGTTACGATGTTGAAAAAACAACCGTTCGGGTCGTCAATGACGAAGATATTACACTGGAGGCGTTCCCAGCAGAATACGCTGAAGTGTACGGTGTCCCGTTCTCATTTATTCCTGCTACTGGGACTGGAAAAGGAAAAGGTCGGAGACCTGTAACGTTAGTGGAATCTATTCCAGAAAGAAAAGAGAAATGCGAAATCATATTTCCGATAGTTATTGGTTATCGTAGATGTTTTTCACCTGATAAGTTGGATACAGTTTTTGACGATAATTCCCGCTATGTTCTTTCTACTGAAGAAATCCCTTCCAAAACAGAAAACCAGGATATTACAGGTAGGTCAATAGATATTGAACCGCTTTATGGGGAAAAGTACCGCATACAAGAAACTGAGTATGCCCTAACCCGATTACTCTTACATACTTATCTATGTGATACTGATGAAGATTCAAAGTGGTGGTTTTTCCCACAGCTACTTCGTATTACGCGCCGATGGATGAAGGATTGTGTCACATACGAGGACAATACGAACCTTCAATTTCTTAATATCGGGGAAATCGCACGCAAAGCTATACACCGAATTTACATGGGAATTCTGAATGCTGAAAACCTATCCAAAAAAACTGAACCCGATCATATGGAGACACCTAAAACTTTTCTTCCTATCTTTCCAATGTCCTCCGGTATAAAAGGACGCACTGGAACGACATCAGGGATTTCATTTGAAACAACACGACCCACACGAAAAACAAAACCTGACAAGTGTCACATTTCGCATGTCGTCGCTGACACTGAATCTTGGGAGCAAATTACCTCTTATGAATTGGAACAGATGGATGTGGTAGATGCCTATGTCAAGAACCACAAAATAGGTTTTACGATTCCTTACATAAATCACAATGGTGAAAGTCGTCAATATGTACCTGATTTTATAGTGCGTCTCAAAACAGAGAATAAGGTAGTGCATTTAATCTTGGAAGTATCTGGTTGGAAGAGAGAAGATAAAATTCAGAAGGTGAATACCGTCAATAATATGTGGCTGCCAGCAGTAAACGCTTGCGAAGATTTTGGTGAATGGTTCTTCCTTGAAATCACTAATCCGTGGAATACGCAGAGTGAAATCAGAAAGTTTTTGAAAGACAATGCATTGTAATACCAGCAGAAAATATAAGGTCTAACTGGATGAGTAGACACTGGGAGTTTTCAGAAAATCCGGCAAACACAAAAAAACATCAGAGAGTTTTCCCTAACTAATGATATTCTATGGAAATTCAGGTATCATTTTGAAAATGTCAAAAACTGAACCGTTTACTCGGAACCTCGCAAACAATGCGATAGTTATATCAACCATTTGTAAACTTTTTGAAACGATAATAGATTTCCGATTAAATCGCCCAAACCAATGCCGCATTATGTTGTTATTACGCTCAACACGATGTGTCTCTTTTTTCTCTGTATCAACAAATTAGGAGGAATCACTGCTTGATATGGGTGCCAATCATCTGTAAAATACAACTTTACTTGCCACTTTGATAACTGGCTGAGTAGTCTTTTCAGGGTCGCTTTATCCTGATGACCACATTCCTAGGCGATAAGTTCTCCTGTATCACGACACAAAGCTTTCCAAATCCACAACTTTTGTTTTTTTTAGATAGTGCCACATCTCATCAAGTTCTAAAACAACAGCAGTATCTGTTTCTGGTTCAGGTGGCTGTGCGTGTTGAATACCAAACTGCCGTATCCATCGCAGGAGGGTCGTGGGTGAAACAGAAAACATTTTCGCAATCGCATTCATTGACAATCCATGACAATAGAGATAGACTGATAACGCACGTAACCAAGGCGGATATCCACGCGGTGTAAGACGGGTAAACTGAAACCCACACGATTTACATTTGTAGCGTTGTTTCCCTTCAACTTTACCATTTTTGACACACTGCTCATGCTCACAACGAGGACAGGACATTCAGTAAACCTCACTTTACAAGATCTTATATTTCAAGTATACTATAAAACAAAAGACAATATTCTTGATTTTTTTTGCAAAATGTTATCATAGATGAAAGTTGATAGCAAAATGCGCGATGCAGAGGGTTATCGTGCAGCCTGATCAAATCATTAGTTGTGTAAAACCCTCGAATTTTATTCTTGCTATCGTTGAAGTAAAAGGCGATACGGCGAAAGAACCGCGTTATATACGCGAACCGTTTCAGAAAGAACCAGACTTCGGCGCGAACAGCGTCAATTACGATCTCAACGAACTGCTTGTGCGTTCGGAGACATCAAATTAGGAAAAATGAAGTTCAATTGATTTGAGGATATGAGGAATCATGGCAAACGTTCAGACATACTTCAATAAGTTTGATGAAAAGATCAAAAGAAGTTACGATGATAGTAGTACTTTGCGAGAGAAAAGAGATTTGCTTTTAAGTGACTTACGGGATGGGTTACGAAGATATTCGCAAAATCACAATGTAAAAATCCCAAGATTTGAACATTTTAATCAAGGAAGTTACGCTATTAGTACAGGTATTGAACCCCTACCAGGTGAAGATTATGATATTGATGTCGGAGTGAATTTCCATATTTTAAAAGATAAATATGCTCCCGTACAGGTCAAACAGTGGGTTTATGAGGCTTTGAATACTGGAAATAGAACAGTGGAATTCAAACGTCCGTGCGTTAGAGTACAATATCATCGTGCTGGTATGGAAATATATCATGTTGACTTAGCAATTTATTCAGAAAGTCCCTCTGATTGGGATAATCAAATGTATCTGGCGAAAGGGTTTCCGGGTTCAGCAGAAGAAAATCGGATTTGGGAAGTTGCTGAACCTAAGAAACTGGTAGAAGTCTTTCAACAAAGATTTCAGCATCAGGGCGACCGAGATCAATTCAGGCGGATCATCCGATTTCTGAAGCGATGGAAAGACGTTACCTTTTCTACAAATGGTAACGAGCGACCTACCGGAATTGCGATAACTGCGTGTGCCCTAAATTGGTTTCAAAGAGGGACTCGTTATAATCTACCTGATGGAAAAGGTTATTATGACGATTTAACAGCACTTAAAGATTTGGGTCAGGCAATTATTTATCAGTTTACTTGGACAGGTCGCATGAGCGTTAAACTACCAGTTACCCCCTACAACGACCTATTTGAAAAAATGAGCGACAAGCAGATGGGGAACTTCAAAAACAGACTTGAAGTGCTCAGAGATTCTTTGAGTCAAGTGGAGTTAACTGTTGATACATTGACATCTTGTCAGATCTTACGAGGTGTCTTTGGTAGCGATTTTCCGACTCAATAATTGGTTTCAAATCTATGAATACGAAAAAGAAATCAAAACCAGAAATTAATGACAGAACCGTACCACAACATACTCGCTTGAAATTATGGGTCAAGGCAGCGGGTAGGTGTGAGTTTCGCGGATGTAACGAACCTGTCTGGCGGAATAATTTGACGTTAAGTAACGGAAATTTCGGTGAAGTGGCACATATTATCGGGTCAAGTAAAGATGGACCACGGGGGAACGAAGAATCTGCAGATTTGCGAATTGCTTATTCCAATCTTATGCTTTTATGTCAACGATGTCACAAGGAGATTGATGACGGCCCAGATAAATATTCTGTGGAGTTGCTGTGTCAATGGAAAAAAGAACATGAAAAGAGAATTGAGATTCAGACAAGCCATTCAGAGGATATTCATAAGTCTACGGTTGTCTTGTTCACGGTAAGGATCAAAGATAGAGTTACGCCAATTAACCGTGCAGTATATCGCAATGCTATGTTCCCCATGTATCCTGTTGATGAAGGGATAAAGATTGATAATCCGGATTTTGATCGGAATGGTGACGAATCAGAATGGGAGGCTTACGCAAGAGTTATTGAAAGAAAAATTAAATCGCATGTTGAAGAAGGAATAGACGAGAAGAAGATCAAACATTTCTCTGTATTTGCCATCGGTCCTATGCCGCTGCTTATGTTTCTGGGTAAATGTATCGGAGACACCATTTCGACTGATTTATACCAAAGGCATAGAAACATCAAGGATACAAGCAAAACATGGTCATGGCAGGCAGAAGAAGGTGAGGTACATACCTCTTACATAGTGAAGCCCATTAAGATAGCGGAAAAGAGTGAAAACGTTGCAATCGTGTTAGCTCTAAGCGATACAATTAACAAGGACAAATATGCTAACTTCGTTGACGATACTTTTAGTATTTATGAGATAACAATTAAGGAACCTGACCCACGCTTTTTGAAAAACCCTAAGCAGCTTGAGCATTTCAGTTATGAATATCGGAAGTTGCTGAATCAAATTCAAGCCACGCATGGACACCGCTGCAAGATCTATATTTTACCGGCTGTTCCTGTATCAATTGCGGTTGAATGCGGACGAGTGCTACTACCAACAAAAGATCCTCATATTTTTGCATGTGAATATTATGGTCAGGGTGGGTTTAGGAAGGTTCTGAAAATAAGTTGATCTTAATGAACTCCATCTATCTGAACTATATACAATAGGAGATTAGAAATTGCCAAGTTCGGTTCACTTCCAGTGGCTCACGCATAGTGTTGGAGACTGGGCAGAAACGTTTGAAGAGCGTATGAAGGAAAAGGAGAAGTGGGTGGTTGAACGCCTAACTTCTGGTAAAGAATTAAGTAGTCAACTTCCAGTAATGGGACAGTTGATAATTTTTCGGCAGTCTATACCATTTCCGAGATCGTTTCTTACAGGTGTCCATAGCATTCTGTATTTGTGCTTTGAGCTTGTTTCTGTATCGGACGATAGACCGCAAAAAACGACTATTGTAGATGGTAGTGCGTCTACCATCAAAACTAACAATCGGGTGAATTTCACCCATATCAACAGAGACAGTTATACCTGTCTCTTGTGTCGGAGGAACATCAACTTTGTAGACAAGTCCGAAGTGGTAGCATCCGCGATGGAAATACATCTCAATATACTTAGGTTTTTCTTGCACATTCTCAAGCATCACGGGGTCTCTACCTTTACCGTTAGAAAGTATAAGTCGTCCATCTTTTAGGCGGATCGCACTTGACTTCCAACGTGCTTTGAAATATCTTGGTGTCCGTTTGGGTGGTTTAGCTTCAGTCTTAGCCTTTCTCACTTGAAAGAAACTTTTGAGACTATCAAAATACGAATCCGCGCATGACTGGACTGTTTGGGAATGCAATTGAAAATCGCACGGACCCTTTGGAAATCCAAAAGTTTTTCTGTTTGTGTATTTTCCGAACAAGGGACACAATTTTTGAATAGCAACGACCAGACTCACGGTGCATTTTGTCCAGTTCAAAATATTCTGAGCAGGGCAAAGCTGTATAAATATTGGTACTATGTGCTGGACGTTTCTTTATGCATTAGTAGGAGTTGGATCAGTAGACCCATCAGGCGTAGACTTCTTTTGGGGTTTCGGATACTTATAAAATTTTATAGAGAACAATTCATGTAAGAATTCCATAAGTTCTTCGAAATATTGGGGAGGTGTATCTAATTTCGTGATATAGAACAATTCTCTACCAATAGAAGTGAGTCCATATCCAGATATAGGAATGTTTTGCAAATCCTCTAATGATTGTAAAGAATTGCTTTCTGGTTTTAGAATTCCCCATATTTCGTTATCGCACCAAAAGGCACCATAATTTTCATAGTAATTAGTATCTAATGTTGCTTCTATAAGATCGTATTCTATCAACAATTTTAGCGCACTATAAGTCAAACCGTAAGATTTATATATAGACTGAGACATATCTGCCAATCTTTTTAAAGAATCTACTTTAGAATATAAAATCCCTATATCGTTTATACTGCCTGTAAGATAAGGTATTCTGGCATCAATAATCTCAAAATCAGATTTAGATTGGGTAAGAGTATATTTTTTGGGATCATCCAAATTGACAAGGCATAATGAACAAAATGTTTTGAATGGTTGGGCTACTTTTTGCTCCATATCTGCTAAGGTTGTTAGTGCTCTTAATGAAATTGAACCTGGCTTTCTGATTTCACCAGCCAACACTTTGCTAAATAGTTCTTGTGCTTCTTCTGAACTTTTCTCGCATGCTGATTCCCTAAACCGATTTAACCAATCTTCACTAATTTCTCCAATATCGTTATCAGGATTAGTGTTGTCTTGTGGAATGGCTTGTAGGATTATTTTGCTTCTTCCAAATATTTTATCCAAAATAGACCTTTTATTAACTATCGTTTCTAATTCGTTAATAAGTGCAATTTTAGCATATTCTTCAGGAACATCTATTTCATCCATTTTATCCATTAGGCGCTGATTAGTGTATTGTGTAATTGAAGCTCTACCATCAGATACAGCATTTTTCTCTGTGTTCCTTCGTTTAAGACTCTCTTTTAAGCCTTCTGTAGTCAGGACATCACTTGCCTTAGATAAATTTTTTTCAACTGCTTTTACTGCAAGTAGTTCTAACATGTTGTCCTCTGCTGCTAAATCCTTTCCAAATATTGTATTTGGGAGTAGTCATTGAATGTTAAGTATAACAACGTCTACTGTCAATTTCAAGGAGATCTACGGATAAAGCGGGATGTTAGGTGGTGGGAGTTATAGTTTGGTTCTATCTAAGAGGTGGTCGGTGGTGACGTTGAAGTAGTCGGCAAGTTTCACAAGTAAGTCCAAGCTTGGAGCGTAAACAGCGTTACAGATGTGTCCGAGATATGGGACTCTGATACGTCCAGATCTTTGGATAACCGGTAGCGCGTCACATTATCAAACTCCCATTGCATTAGGTTAGTTTTCTATGGATTATTTGAATACTTCTGTAATAAGTCCTTCAATAGATTTTCTTGGGTTTGTTCATACTTAAAGAAATCCTGTTAGAATCTTTGGATATTTCAAGCACAACTATTTCGACTTCACCACCTACATTAAGTAGATTTGTCAGGGGAATTCCATCATCAATATGTAACATTTCTGAAACATGAAGTAACCCTACAACTCCTTCTTCAAGTTGTATAAATGCTCCATAGTCAACAATATTGACAACAAAACCATTTACTGTTGAACCAATCGGATATTTACTTTCTATATCATTCCAAGGGTTAGTTATCGTTTTTTTTAAACTCAACGAAATCTTATTCTGTTCTCGATTAAAATCTATTACTTTCACTTCAACTTCATCACCAATCGAAATGACATCGGATGGGTGACTTATGCGTTTCCAAGCCAATTCTGATTTGTGAATCAATCCATCAATATAACCGAGATCAACAAACGCACCAAAAGATGTAATTTTTTTTACATTACCATTTACTATTTGTCCTATCTCTACGGTTTCAAGAAACTCATTTCTTCTTTTTTCTTCAAGCCATGCTCGGTGTGATAATACAAGTTTTTCCTGTTGTTGGTTAAACTCAGTGATTTTCATTTCTAATATTTTTCCAAAAAACGTAGCAAGTTCAGGGGTTGGCCCCATTCCAACTTGTGATGTTGGAAGAAAACCTTGTAACGACCCAATTCTTACACGCAAGCCCCCTTTAACATACTTAATAATTTTTCCATTCACAGGAGTGCCGTTTGCATAAGCTTTCATGATCTGACCCCAATCATGTGTTTTGGGGTCATTAACTGAAGGAATTGGAATTTCTTCCTGTGTAGGCTTTACTTCCAGAATAGGTTCAATATCCGAATCTTCAAGGATTTCCAAGAGTCCATGTCGAAATAACACGACAATTTTCTTATTGATGAGTATATTTAATACCTCTTTATCAAAAGAATGGAGGTTACCACATAAAACATATCCTGTCTTAATTACAAATCTAAGTGCAGGTGTTTCCTTATTAGCTAAAATGGATCTAAGATATTCATCAGAGATAGAGACCCTTTGCAAGATTGGTTTTACGTTTTCTTGCTCAGGTTCTACGACATTCCAATTCCGTTCTGCGAATGTAAACAACACGTCACGTTTCGGTATTTGGACTGCTAAACCTTGGAAGTCAAAACCTCTAATAACTTCGGAATCTACACTAATATCTCGGAGAAAATAAATGTCATGATCAGTCACAAAACATATTGATTGCGTTAAATCAAAGTTCAAGAACCAATCTGATTGTTGTTCTCCCTTAGACACAACAACTTGTGCTTTACGAATGATGCTATCATTTAATATATACCCTTTTTGCAGTTCTCTAACTATTTCATCCTTTGGTACTTCATTAGTAAATACTCGAGATTGTATCTCTTCATGTAGAGATGGGGTAAATGATCTGCCCTGGGTTTCAATTCGTTTGAGTCCGTGGTTTTTAAAAAGATCAAGGATATGTTCTCGTGCGGTATGAATTTTTGGGCGAAACATTGGTAATTCGTTGGACAGGCTATTTCTCTCAATTGTCTCTGTAACATTTTTAATTACCAATTCCAACTGATCCAGTACCGGAATTAACTCTGGAAGAAAATTCTCTTTGGATTTCTTTAGTCGCTGAGGGAGGATTGCTTTTATTTTCTTCGTAATACCATTAGTTTCATTGATAACATTTCGCACATGCTCAAGTTTAGATTCGTATTGCTTGCGAACAGCTTTTACTGATGATTCTATCAGGACTTCACGTTGAAAATTAAATACAGTAGACAAAGTTGCAGATACTTTAAGTAGTTGTTCTTCAACATCGTTTAATGTGTTGCCTATTGCAGATTGTAACTCATTATGAACTTTATCTAAACGCTGTATTCGCTCTGACCGAGGAAGTTCTTGGAATTCAGAAACAAATGGACAATTTCCTCCATCAAAAATGATTAGTTCATGTTTAGCACGAGTAACTGCCACATAGAATAACCGTCGTTCGTCTGTTAAATTGTTTCTCTGATCAGGTAGACTAGGTTTAGGATTAATACTGTGAGACATCGTATTAACAAGAATTAATACTTTATCCCATTCTCGTCCTTTTGCAGAATGAATGGTACTTACTTCTATTCTTTTTTGACCCCGCTGCATGATCAGTTTTCTTTTTTCCAGATCGTCTGAATCCGACCAACTAACATGAAAACCTTTCTTTATAAATGTTATGTTTAAGCAGGATTTAATCGGATTAACTTCATACCAGTTACGAGCAAGAATACCAATCTGTTGAGGAGTTGTGAATTCTTGCAATAAGGAATCTCTCAGATATGGAGTATTGTCTTTAAAATAAGTTTCACAAACTGTGACTACGGGTAGCAGTTCATTTATCAGAGCCTTTTCAACAGTATCTTTTGACGTTTTTATAACTTCTACCCGACTACTTGCTGAGTTTTCAGCATGGAGTTTTTTACCGATGCGCCCTGAATTGTGTTCGATCAAGGCTTTTGCATGTCTAACTATAGTTGCGGTAGAACGGTAATTACGAGTAGCTTTATATTCTTTAACGTCTTTCCGAGCACGATAGCTCTGCATTATATCGGAATTTCCTCCTCGGAATCCATAAATTGCCTGATCATCGTCGCCTACGGTGAAAAGGTTATCTGGAAATAGTTTTATCAAGCGAAAATCTGCTGGTGATATGTCTTGAAATTCATCAACAAATACATAACGGTATTTTTCGCGATATTCGTCTAGAAGTTTGGGGTCTTTCTCAAGCATATATGCTGAAAGGATTAGCATATCAAATAAGTCAATTGCATTGGCTTCATCCTTTCTTTTTTCATACTTTGTGGCAAATGCTCGAAGGATTGGATCCACAATATTTTCAGGTTGAAACTTACCATTTTTTACTTGTCGTTTCTCTTTTTCAATATCATCTATCAGACCGTCAAACTTTTGCATCTCATGTTCAAACTTCTGAGTATGTTCAAGGACTTCATCGTAGGGAACATTAAAATATTTACAGAATACCTCAATCCGTCGTCGAGTACTATCTCGTGCGTGTAATGGATCTTCATCGTTAAACACAGCCCATTTTTTGTAAGACCTAACTTCTCGTTCAAGGCGTGTAGATGCGTCTGCCCAAGACATTCCTTCTTCCAAAACTTCAAATGAGGATATATCAATTTCTTCGTTTTCAATTGCTTCACGAAATAAATCATTTGGGGACTCTGTGAAGTGTAGTTCTTTGCTCTGCTCTACATCTGTGGATAGTCCAAAATAACAAGTGACTGTCGACTTAGATTTAATTTTAAAGATATTTACACCAATATCCTGGTACTCATTTACTATTTCTTCTGGGACAACTTCTAAAATAACAGCAGCGCGATTTTTATGGATTCTAATTTGTTCTTTCTCCTCCCAGTCCGCAAATTCGCCGTCAACCGTTTTAATCTGCTTTAATTCGTATTTTTCATCACCTCTCTGTATTGCCTCACGAAGTCTTCGATTTGATGAATATGTTAGATGTTCACCTTCCCGCCGATCTGGATTTGTAGTCTGTCCGATATAGCACTGACCTTTTGTGCCTACCATTTTATAGATGACAACGCGCGTTGTATCGGTTGCTCTTTTAAGCCAGTACTTTTCCCGATTTATAATTTCCCCAATATTTTCTGCGCCCCACGTTTCAGGTTCTTTACTGAATCCAAAAAATTTATAACGAATTGTAATTAGTTCTTTTCCAAAAACATGTAGGGTACAGATTTTAGATAGAACGGCTTTACGACTCAGTCTTGTTTTCATTTCATTTATAGCAGCATTAGTAAATGCAATTGCCAAGATTTGTTCGGGATTTACGTTATGCTCGCGTATCAGATACAAAATTCGCTCTATGATGACTGTAGTTTTCCCACTACCAGGTCCCGCCACAACTAATGCAGGTCCTTCAAAATGTTTAACCGCTTTCAGTTGATGTTCGTCCAATTTCACTTTCATAGAAGTCGTCTTTCTATATGTCAAACAGGAGGTAACTTTGCCCTATCATTATAGATCTGGAAACCTTACACTGCCTAATTCATGTAAGGATCCAAAGGAGGAAGATTCGGGCGAATACCGTTCACGTAAAATTCCTCCACGGACCATAGCTGCAATCGTGAATAGGTCTCGTTGCCAAGCTGCTCTATAATCTTATGTGCAGGACTCCACCGATAGGATGGAGCGTGATAAACACACCGTAGGCAGCATCGCAGCTACCATCAAACAAATAAAGTGCCGTAAAAGTGGAATCGATACGCGCAGCGACTAGCGTCATTGTTCGTGTTCTTGTGCCTGAGATCAAATCTAAAACAGGTTCACCTTTCGGCGCATACCCATGCCGTCTATAACTCTCAGCACGAAAACCGCATTCATCAACATAAACTATCTTTTTCCCAGCGTCATGTTTCTCTGTGAGTGCCTGACGGTAGACCTGTCGTTTCTCGTCGCACCGCTCCTTGTATCCGAGTGCTTTTTTTTCGCGTGGTACGGAGTTTTCGCAGTCCATAGCCGATACAAAATTCTGAAACACCGAAGTGTGCAGCACGGTCTTTTGTGTCAAGTCGGGGAAATCAGCGACATGTTTTCTGAGTGCCTCCTCATCAATCACTCTCATTTTTTTGGGTCCCGTTTTTCTAATAGCAAACGGGTCGTCAGCGGCTAACCATCTATCAATAGTTGAGCGGGCAACGGAAAACAGACGGGACGCTTCAGATTTTCTCCCGCCAGCTTCAACATAATCTAAAATGCGTTTTCGTAAATCTATTGAATGTGCCATGGGAACATATTCTAACAAAAAACAAAAAATGTATCAATAATCCTAAATATCACTATAATTGTAAATTATTCGCAAATCTGATATGATGTTTAGACGCTATGTTGTGGATTTCGGTTTTCAAGTGGGAGAGTCAAGGCGGCTTGCCAAAAACTCGCCTAAACCGTCATAGAGATAATCATCTCAAAATTCCTTCTGAACTCAACAAATTGAAAAGGTCAACGCTTTTATAGCATAGGTAATACACCACTTCTATAATGATAATAGGAATAAATCGTCATGGTAACATACAAACAATGGAACAAAGCTATAATATCCTACTTTTTTGAAGATCGTGACCCCGGAGAAAAAGTCTTTTTACACACGACATCTGAAACATTGCCTCACATTGCTGAACATGCAGGTTTTACTAAATATGAGGGTTTTAGTGCTAAGGATGCTAAAAAAAGTTTAGTAGAGACAGTCAGAAAAGAAGTAATAAAAAAGACAATTCTTCCTACAGATGAGATTTGGATACGAAGAATCTCTCCTGCAGAAAAAGAGCCACCACATGTTGCTTTCCTTGCACTTTGTGTGCTTGCTGCAAGCAATATGGGAGCAACTGAAGATGTATTTTCTACCAACTATTTCGTGCAATTAAATCTGCTCCTTTTTGACAAGACTATTGATGGAATTCCAAAAGGACTTATACGTAAAGAATGGGAAAAACACTGGAAATATCTCCGAGATTGGGTGATAGATAATCATAATGTTGAACTCCATCTCACACAGGGTCATCCGAAGTATGTTTGGTATCCGATTTCGCAATGCCTGATTAGCAAATATGACGAAAATAAACTTCATGCTATTTTTAAGGAAGCTGAACTGAAACCAGGATCATACCTTGCCGAGAAACAACTTCTGGATATACTTTCTTCAAAAAAATCTTTTCAAAATCTTTCAGTAAAAATTACAAGACCTATTAAAGATAATAAGACTGCTGAAATTCGACTGATATTAGGTCAAATTCAATTGCTATTAAAAAACTGGGATGGGGAAGTTTGGGAGAGGATACGAAGCGACACAGCAAGACAAAGTTCTACATCAATTAGTATCCATCTATTCGATATACCTGATGAAATTGATGAGATTTGTTTTTGGTTTAGACGCAGACAAAGTAGTCAAATTACTTTCAAGCATAACTCTCTCAATGTTGAAACACTACAAACTTTTGATGAGAAATGGTATGAATCGCATGTTATGCGTGCTAAACCGGATTCATTACAGATATTGCAGAATGGCACCGAACTAAAAACGACTGGTGCTAATCCATTTACTTATCGGGTAAAACCTTCTGATATCTGGGTTTTTCGATGGGATGATGATCATGCTGTTGCCTGGCTATGCAGAGACAACTTGCTGTTACATGAAGAACATCTTATCGTCTATTATGAGCAATTAGAGTGGGAAGTAAAATCATTTTTAGAACAGGTTTGTGACAATATACCTATGCCGAAACCAATTTGTATGGGAGGTAAAGAAACAGGTTGGCAATACATCAAGGCAAAGCCAAACAGTTTTTCTGACTCATCACTTTCTGGATTTCGGATAACAACAAATGATCAAATTGAGTTTGTAGGCGGATTGCCCTTAGGCGGGCAAAGAAATTCGTACATTGACTTCTGTCTCCCCACAATTGTTGTTCCTAACCTTATTGCAGATTCCAATGAACCGTTTTATATGAATAAACAACCCATTGATATTCCACCAAATCGAAAAATTGAACTTCCAGATAAACGTGATTCGAATCAGTATCAACTTTCCTATCTTGATTGTAATCAACCCACACTGCACATAATTACACCAAAACGTTCAACAGAGGACAAATACAAAGTCCTTACTACCGTACTATCTAAAAATAGGGATACTGTTCCTACATATTCTAAAGAAACAATATCCGATATTACGGAGAAATCTGGAGTGTGGCTCACAGGTGCAAAGTTAATCGGGACAGACACACCTGAAACTACATGGGACGACGTGGTAGAAGTTCCAATAAAACTGGCACCCACGAAAAATGAGAATAAAATGCCTGCTCAACTCATTTCATCAGTTGTGAAATTGGCAATCGAACTCAAAAATAACGTTTCATCAATCCCTGAAGGGTTTGACGAAACAATGCAATATTTAGAGGAGAATGTAGCAATGCAAGCACTTGTTCAGAAAAAATTACAGCAATACAAAGAAACAGCTCTATCGTATGTTGATCTTTGTAAACGAGGAGATGAATAGCCTTGGAAGCAAAACCCTATCCCGAAGCAAAACGAAGAATATTAATTGAAAGGAGTGTAGAAGATATTATTGCCTTCTTAGATGAAGTAACAGATACTAAAGGCAGGGAATTTATACGAACCCAATTACTTCCTCGAACCGTCACAGGATTCCGACCTGGGCATGCTCCACTGACTTTGACGGTTCCAAAGTTGATTTCCAATCTAAGTGATGAACGAGAACTTACCAAACCTGATTCTCGTATCTGGGATATGTTCAATAATGTTTGGAGGTGTTGGGTTGGATCTCACCAAGCACTAAATGACATTCTACTTGAGTTTGACAACAAAGCAGATTTTGATGATAACGAGATGTGTATTACACCTCCAAACAGTGAACTTGATCGGCAATGTTTCCAAGTCTTGCTGGAAGCAAGTCTCAACAATAAGATTTATCAGGAGACAATACGACGGTTTTACGAGTATGGCTATTTCAATCAATGTAATCAAATAGAAGATATAATAAATGAAGCACGCCCTCGCGAGGAAATTGAACGTAGGCAACAAATAGAACAAATTCCCGAACAAGTTGATAGACTTCACCAAGAAATTGAAGAACTTCGCACCCAAATTTCAAACTTAGAACCTATCAGTGAACTACAACAAGTACTAGATCAACGGGAAATAGAAATCCAACAAACTTTTGAAAATCAGTTAGCACAGTTAAATGTTTCTGAAAATGTTAGTCAATTAAATCTATTGATTGAATCTCTCAACTCTCGAATTAGTGAAGTTGAGACATATCTGAAAACACAGATTGAAACACTTGAGAATTCTCAGACTGAAACCGATTCTGGAATAAACGACTTTGTAGAACACATTGAAGGGATAATCAGACAACTTGAACAGAAAATAGAAGACACCGATCAGTCTGTTACAGAAAAATTTGAACAGACAAATAGTGCCATTAGAGATATAACGGAACGGCTTGACAGTATGGACAGCACAATTGCTGAAATTAAAATTATGGTAGAGGAACAAAATCAAACGAAAGTTCAACGAATTGCACGTCAAGCCATAGAGATTGGGAAACGTTATGAATCCAAATTAGCCTCAGATACTGGACGCTACAGCAATGAAGAAGAGTATCTGGAAAAGATGACCACATTCCAGAAAAAGTTTGGTTTAACGAATTTGGAAGAAAAGGATGATTCCGAAGAAATAGCTGCAGCTGTTCATATTGCTATGAAAGCCTTTCCTGCGCTTGAAATTACCGATGACAGATTAATCAAAATTTGGCAACTGATATGTGGTAATCATTTGCATATCACAAAAATCAATGTGGAACTCGGATGGCTTGGACCGCAAGATTGGTTTCCTAATCTCTTTTCTGAAGAATGTTTTGATAAACGTCTTGAAAGAGATGATCTTGATATCTCAATTCAGGAAATGCTTAAGTTAGGTGATATGCCTTGGGCAATCCATCTAAACAACTGTGATAAGTCGTATCCAGATTCTTATCTCCCGTCTTTCCTTGATTGGATCAAAAAGACTTGCGGTGAAGGCATGAAGGTATTTCTCACCCGTTGTTCAGGAACTAATCGTTGCATAACAAGTGAAGACTTTTATGAAAGGGTCGCTCGTTTACTCAAACCAAACGAACAAGCCCCAATTAATGTGCGACATTTGGAAGACATACATGTAGTTACTCACAGTGATTGGGTGTCTTGGTGTGATACGGATACGAGTGCAAGTGTGAGTTTTGAAAAGCAGTTAACATTGCTTAAGAAACTCCAGACGATAATCGAAAATATGGAAGTACAACTTCCGGATAAAATTGTTCCTGATATTGGCCATTATCTACAACTTTCACACAACATCTTAACACCTACACTTGCTCTTGATTGGGCATTGACCCTACGCCTTTTACCTTGGATTGAAAATCAACCTGAGATCGTTGATAGCATTTACAATATGTCTAATGGGGAAGAAGACGAATTACCACATTTCAACAAAGGAATACAACAAGCACGCGAGAAAGCAAATGAATCAGACTGAAATTAATGTCTTTGATAAACTACTTTATTATTTGTCACATGAAGGTGAGGTAAGTTGGATAAAATTCAAGGAGGCAATTGACAGATTGACTGGCAATCAGCGACGTTTTGAATATATATCTACTTACCTAAGATGTCTTGCGCGATTGGGACATATTGATTACGACCCTATGCAATTATCTCATGTTACAATTGGGCCTACCGTTTTTTTAGAAACAGCAGTAAAAAATAGATATGTCCTTGTAGGAAGTAGAACACCTGCCTTGCTTAAGGAAGTAGAAAATTGTGTTTCCGATATTGGAGGGAAACTTTGCTCAGAATCAAATAAAAATGCTCCAGCAACGATTATTATCAGTGATATTGATGAAACGGAAACGTCTTTCACGGAAATCAAAAAATTAGATATTCATATCAGCCTCCAATTTTCCGCGAAATTGTCACAACTATTGCCAAAACCAAAACGTTCCAGTTTTCCGCCGAGTGATATATCGCTTTCAGATTCTCGTAAAATGTTTAATCTCAAGACCTTGAAATTTGAACGTTATAACCAACGACAACGAAGCAATGGTCTCTACGAGATTCCCCATTATGGTCGCAACATTTACATCTTAAAATCTGGCGATGATCAAAGAAGAGTACCACGTGATTGGGGCACATGGCTTGCACTTTATGATGCTGGTAAAACAACGGGATTGGTTTATTATAAGAAAAAAACATATAGATGGTATGTAAAGTCTCCGTTGCAGATACCACTAATTTTAGACCGTTGTGCAACACTCTGTTATGGTACCCCACCAGTATCTGTACTTAAGAATAAATATTATCGTTATTCCTATGTTCACGCCAATATTGCATATCAATTAACCAAATCACTTTATCAAAACTGGGAGAAAGTTAATGTCTGATCCTATAAAAAACGACCCTTTTAAGACTTACGAACTACTTTGTGATTCATACATCCGATACATACAAACCATTATGGGTTTCAATAGCGAGAAGTTAGAGGAAGAAAGGGACGAGTTATTACGCAAAAATGGTTTACTTTTTCAGGATCCTCGTTTTGAACCAATATTCCCTTATCCTTCCTCAAAAAGAACATTAACGGAATTGTGTGATGATCTAAAACTCACTTCTGAACTTGGTGAATTTCTCGCTACTGGAGGCGAAGAAGGGCTTGCCCCAAAAGATCGCCATCTCTATGAACATCAGGCAGATGCAATTAAAGCATCCGTTTTTGATGGAGAGGATGTCGTTGTTACAACTGGCACAGGTTCAGGTAAAACAGAATGCTTTTTACTGCCAATCTTCAGCTATCTTATCAAAGAATCACAAGCGTGGACGAGTTATGGAAAGCGAAATATAGACCATCCATGGTGGCGTACTCATGAACGATCAGTAGGAACTCGTATTCCACAACGTAAAGGAGAAACCCGATCCGCTGCTATCCGAGCGTTGATTATGTACCCGCTCAATGCTCTTGTTGAAGACCAACTGATGCGGCTACGTCGCGCTTGTGATAGTCCAAAAGCACGCCAATGGCTAAACGATAAACGGGGTAATAACCGATTTTACTTTGGGCGATATAACAGTTTGACACCAGTGTCAGGCGCGGAAAACAGTAATAGTTTGAGAAGACTCCGAACTAAACTTGATGATCTACGTAAGCAATTTGAAAAAGTAAAAGATAAGCCAAAAAAACGTTACTATTTTCCTTCAACCGATGTTGATACGGCTGAAATGTGGACCCGTTGGGACATGCAAGACCACCCACCTGATATATTAATCACCAACTATTCAATGCTTAACATTATGCTCACACGAGATTTGGAACTGCCAATATTTGAAGAAACCAAAAAATGGCTGGAACAACCAGATAGCATTTTCCATCTCGTAGTTGATGAACTACATTCCTACAGAGGCACATCTGGTTCAGAGGTCGCGTTTTTACTTCGGACGCTTTTTAATAGACTCGGTCTTGACCCCGACTCGCCAAAGTTACGTATCATTGCATCAAGTGCATCACTTGAAGGGAATGAAGAGCACAAAAATGATGAAGGCAGTGAAGAAGATGAAGGACGTAAATACCTCCGTCAGTTTTTTGCACGTGGGAAAAGCTTTTATATTATTGGTTCGCAACCACACAAAGATAAAAGTGATCAACTTTGGGAATGCCTAAAACACGCAAAGCATTTTGAAGTATTTAATTGTAATGGCGATTCTACTGAATTGGATAAGATTCCAAAAGATCTCATCAAATCTGCTGTAGCACAGCTTTGTTACTGTAAGGGTAAACTGCACGCCTCAACGGTTGAAGACATGCTTGATGCTGCAAACAAGGTCGCTTCAACACCAATTACCGAAGAAACAATTCAGGGCTTGATTCGCTATCTAATACAGCAAAAAGATTCAAAGAAAAATCAAGCATTATTGCCGCTACGCGTACATTACTTTTTCAAAAACTATGAAGGACTATGGGCATGTAGCAATCCAAAGTGTCAAGGAGAACACGGAGATACTACCATCGGAAAACTATTCGCAAATAGACGCGTTTTGTGTGATCAATGTGGCTCACGAGTCTTAGAACTGTTAAACTGTGAAACCTGTGGAGATCTCTTTCTGGGTGGATATAAAAAGCAGATATCCGAAAAGCCACCAAGTTGGTACCTAAGCGGGGATTATCAAGAATTAACAAGTTTGCCTGAAAAAGGCGTTAGGGATAGAAACTATGAAACTTATGCTATCTTCTGGCAGAGAAAACAAATACCTGAACCAGATAGATCGTGGGAAAAACATGGTATTAAAAGACGGTGGGCACCGGGGCATTTCAAGCATGCTGAAGGAAAACTCACACGCAATTCTGTGAATTACAACGGTTATTTTTATAACATTGACAAGCCAGAGGATTGGTGTTCTGAAATTCCAAAATATTGCCCCAATTGTGGCGATGCGTGGGATCATACAAACAAGCCAAAACCCATCAGCGGGAAAGAGGAAACCTATTCTCCACTCCATGATATGGGTACAGGTTTGCAGAAGATTATCCAAATACTTACACAAACCTTGCAAGCGACCGTTAAAGAACAATCCGAGCGAAAAACTATTATCTTTTCTGATAGCCGACAAGATGCAGCGAAATATGCTGTTGGGCTACAATGGGCACACTATCGTGATATGATTAGACTCATCGTTATTGATACGATGAAAAAACAGACAGAAGAATCTGATTTTACACTACTTCGTGATTTCCAAAATGGACGCATGACTCGCGAAGAAGCACGCGATCCAATTAATCGCCTTATCGCTAATTTTCCAGATGAACAATCTATATTTTGGGACATCTACGATGGCAAATCTTTAACAGAAGATCAAAAAAGTCAATTAATTGCACTTGAGGGTAACTTTCGGTTTACCGTTCTTCAGGAAGAATGTTTTAAAAAATTTATTAATCTCGGCATGAATCCAGGTGGCTACGGTCAAAAAGTTGATAGTTCTTATAACGGTGATAGTTGGTTGAACCTTTGTGATTGGGAACGTGACCCCGCAGTACTACGTCCAAATACGTTACTTGAACCTCACCATAAAACCCTTATAAGGGATATTGAGTCCGAATTTAAAAGAGTAATTGCAGAACGAATTCTGTTTGCACGAAAAGATATGGGTTTAGAAGGATTAGGACTCGCATGGTGTAAACCAAAGATTAATCCTGATAAGTGGGAACTTAAAAATGTTAATCTCACGGAAATAATGACTTCAGTTACCAGGATACTTGGCGAACGAAAATACACTAAAGTTAATCCTTTTCGTCATGAGGAAAGGGACATGCCAAAGTTTGTTGAAGATTATCTCGTGAAATCAGCACCTCAATTAGAGTGTTCTGTCGATAAACTTATAAAAGCAATTGGTGAGCAGATTGAAACATCAAACACATTTGATGGCTATCTCATACGTATAGAAGATTTGAGTATTCGTTTATCTCAAAGTGACACAATCTATCGGTGTTCAAAGTGTAAACGAAAGCACCTTTACAATACTGGCGGGATTTGCACTAACACGAAATGCCTTGGAGAATTAGAGGAAATTGATAAAAATTCGGATAAATTAGAACAGTACGGTGGGTACTATACCTACCAAGTTGATCCTAAGGAACTTGGTATTCAGCCTTACCGTTTTCATTGCGAAGAGTTAACTGCACAAACTGATTCTGAAGAACGACCTACCCGGCAACGGTGGTTTCAAGATGTAATACTTGATGATGAAAATAAGAAAACGGATGAAATAGATCTTCTCAGCGTAACAACAACTTTGGAAGCTGGGGTCGATATCGGTGCCCTTTCAATTGTATTAATGGGGAATGTCCCACCACAGCGGTTTAATTATCAACAGCGCGTTGGACGTGTAGGACGACGCGGAGAACCGATAGCCTACTCCTTAACGCTTTGCCGCCTCAGAACCCATGACGATCACTATTTTTCACATACAAATCAGATTACAAATGACGAAACACCGCAGCCATATCTGGATCTCCGGAGTCAGGACATAATTCGTCGGGTATTAGCAAAAGAAGTTTTATTTCACGCTTTCCCGCACTCCGACACTGAAAATGCTAATGAGAGAAACGTCCACGGTAATTTCGGGAAGGTTTCCAATTGGTCAACTAATCGTGAAAAACTATCCACATGGATCCAAACACACCAAGAAACGATACCAAAAATCGTTCAAGTGCTTGCAGCACAAACGGAATTAGATACTAAAAACGCAACAGATGAATTGACACATTGGGTCATCAACAAACTTGAAAATGAAATTAGCAACTGCATAGATAACCATCTATTCAAAGATGATGATTTAAGCCAGGCACTCGCGGAGTCGGGGCTGCTGCCGATGTTTGGGTTTCCAACAGGTATACGTTTATTGTATCATCAACAACCGCGTAGATCCAATTGGCCCCCGACATCTGGTGTTGTTGACAGAAACATTGACATCGCTATTAACCAATTCGCCCCGGGTGCTGAAACTGTCAAGGATAAAAAAATCCACACATCTATCGGCATAGTTTCTTATATACCAGATGGCAATACTATGGGAACAGAAAGGGATATTGGACGTGAAAAATCTATAGGGTTCTGTGAAAGTTGTAAAGCCGTTTTCACTGAATCTATTGAAAACAAAAAGAAATGTGGAATATGTACAGATAGCAAATTTAAGCTAATCCAAGGTATTGAACCCAAAGGTTTCCTGACCAATTTCAAGCCAGATGATGCTCATGAGAATTTTAACTGGGCACCACGAGCAACATATTCACGCCTTCCATCAGATGTGCCAGCAGAATTGACAACACAACATAATTTTAGGTCGGGAGTAGAGAGGAAACTAAAACTATTTTCTATTAATACCAATAATGAGGGGTTTTTCAAACTTCGTAAACAGAAAGATAGCAATGCTCTTGTTTCGGCTGAAGTCTGCAGTGAACTTGCACAAAAAAGTGGTAGACACGATTTCAAAGAAGATGGACACCTTGAAGGGAAAACGCGAAAAATTGCTCTTTACGCATCTACAACTACTGATATTTTGTTAATTGAGGTTGATGAAATACCAGAAGGCACTTCAGATAAATTACAAGGAGAATATTGGCGTGCAGCTTCGTATTCCTTCGGTTTCCTATTCCGTCAGTTTGCAGCGAAACAATTGGACGTATCACCAAAGGAATTGCGGGTTGAAATTCGACCCGTAGCAGAAAACGGGATTCCTAAACAACAAATCTTCATCGCAGATGCCTTAGCAAATGGTGCGGGATACTGTCGTCATATCGGTGATACTGATTCGGATGGGCAACTCCGATTACTCACATACCTGCGTGAAATGGTTAACCCTGAGAATGATTTTGCAAAGGGATTGATTGCTCATAGCAAAGATTGTGATTCATCTTGCTACAACAGAGGGTGTATGCGTGATTACTCCAACATGCCTTATCATCCATTTCTGGATTGGCGATTAGGGCTTGATGTAGCACAACTTTGCCTGAACGAAAATTATCAGATGGACCTCCAAAAAGACTATTGGTCTACCCTCGTAGACCCAGTAAAAAAGAACCTGGAAAAACTTCCCCAAAGCCTTGAATATAAGGATTACAACGGTGTCCCTGTTTTTGAAGATCAAGAGCAGCAGCGAGCATTCATTTTACATCATCCATTGGCTGCAACCGGTAATGAGGCTGCACTACATATCAAATCAACTGTTGTTGAAATTAGAAAATCAGGATTTAAGGAGGATTACATCAATATATTTAATGCTATTCGAAGGGTAAGTGACGTAATGAATACATTGAATAGGAAATCATGAGATGAAACTGCAACCACTCCCAAAACTTCAACCCATTACGAAACTCTCTCCGACGATGTTTACCAGTTTAAAACAGTGTCAACTACGAGCAGGACTTCGCAACGCAAGAGCACAACAAACAACGAGAAGTTCAACAGCAGCCCTATTGGGTACAATCGTTCACAGGGTTTTGGAAAATGCGAGGTTTCTCAATAGAAATGATAAAGGTTTACGAACACAAGCAGAAAAAATGTGGGAGGACACTGTCGGTGAAGTAGAGAAACAATTGCGTACCTCACCACTTGACGAGTTTTTATTGCCAATTAGTAGGTGGAAAAAATACAACCTATTACGAGAGAGAACCATACGCCGATGTAAAGAAATCGCATCAGGTCATGTGATATCTGAAAATCAAGTTGTCGCAAGTGAACGTAAATTCGATAGTATTAAATATGGATTCACTGGTAAACCTGATCTCATACTTCGCCGAGAAAAAGGTCTCGTGATTATTGACTATAAAAGTGGTGAACTTCCTGACGATCCAGAGAATAGAGAAGAAAAAATTGCATTGTGGCAACAACAAGTTTTATTCTACGCCGCAATCATCAAGGAAGAACTCGGGGAATGGCCTGTAGATGGAGAAATCCGATTGCTGAATAATGAGGTAATCCATATCCATATTGACCAACAAAAATCGAAAGCACTTACACAGGAAATTCAGGCTGTAAAGGCAAATTATAACGATAAAATTGCTGCAGGAGTATCGCATTCAGAATTAGCACAATACTCCGAAGACAATTGTGTATTCTGCGAATATAAAGGGACTTGCAACACATTCTGGCAAAATAACCCGCAGCCAATCCCAGGAACTGACAAGTACGGATGTTTGATCGGAAAAGTCAAAAACGTTACCACAACAGAAAGAGGTAATGGGCGTTTAGTCATTGACTCTGAAAGTACAAACGAAGCATCGCAACAATGGGAAATCATAAATCTATTAATAAAACAATTTGAAAACCTAAAAGAATTGAAGCAAGGTGATTTTGCCAGATTAATTGACTTTTTAATTGATTCTGAATCCTGTCAGGCAAAACCAATTCAGACCTCAGTCATTTGGAAAGTTCCTTGATGTACTTCCCAACCGTCAGGATAGAAGCGATAAAATATCATCTGCTCCCATGCCGTTCTGTGAATTAGCACTGCGGGGATACGACTTGATAAAGTTCCATATCAATGCAAAAGGCGTGCGACAGAATATGCGGAAGGTATTTTGTGAATCTTGACCAGAAGATCGCACTTACAGTAGAAAAACGTGGTGGGAGATTGCAAAAAGGGTGTTCTATTATTTCTTCTTGCGTCTGTTGGGTCTTCTCACTTTACCCGGTTTACGGCGAGGTTGACTCCGGCTCTTTATAGCTTTTTCTGAAAGAAACTGTATGATTGTCATGTTCCCTGAATCGTCTATATAATGATCTTGTAAACCTGCGGCTGCAAGTCTTTCCATTGATGCCAGGAGCTTGTCTTTAGACACTCCCATCACATTTGTAGCTTTATCAATATGCATAAATGTAAAAGAAAAAGTTTTCTCGTATTGATGGATGTTAAAGTTTCCCGCTATGATGCACAGTGTTGTTATATCTAGCTCGGTTCCAGTAATAACCTGTTCATCCTCGCTTATCTCAATATCAACAACGCTATTTTTATTTAGGATTTTGATTATACCGATAAGGTTATAATCCGGTATTTTGAGTTTTATTGACAAGACAGAAATCTCTTTCTGGATACGCATTAAGTTCTCCTTTGCCTAAAACAAGTAATTGACAGGTAGATGACTGTTGATTTTTGCTTTACTATACTACCGGTATTATACTATCAATGCGTCAATATGTCAAAAAACTCAGGACCAAGCAGCGTTGTATAAACCCGATTATAATACACTGTTTCTCTACCTAATTACTGTCTTTATATCTTCTAAATTGACCTTTTGGATCAAATTCTAATTTCAGATCAACACCATTATATTTTAGATACAGATATTTAGAATCAGAGCATCAACCCATTGACTGGTCGGACAACTTGCAATCCTGCAGGCTATCCATTCTGACACCTTGCAGGATTGCAAGATATCAATCTTGATGTTATGCAAAGTTGCGAAACCAAAAGCTTGATATTATGCAAGACTACTATTTATCAAACATGCAAACCTGCAGAATTGCAGAATGGATGTCTTGAATTGTAACCTGTCTCCATATTTAACGTTTTTTCTACTACGATGCAAGACTTCAATCCTGCAATCCATCAAGTTGTCAAGTTTGAAATTCTGCAATCTTGCAGGTTTGCAGAATGGAGGTATTATGAAAACTTTAGCCATTCTTTCCCGAAAAGGAGGCACAGGAAAAACAACCCTTGCTGTTCATCTTGCTGTTGAGGCAGAAAGGTCTGGACATACTGTTATCTTGATTGATCTCGATCCACAAGCATCTGCTGCGAAGTGGAAAGATCATCGTGAAGACGATATGCCTTTTGTGGTGACGAGTCCAGTGTCAAGGTTGGCGGAAACCTTAAACAGAGCGAAAGAAAACGCAGCCACCCTTGCCATCATTGACACAGCACCACACACAGAAACAGCAGCCCTTGATGCAGCAACCGCTGCAGAAATGGTGTTGATCCCTTGTAAACCTGCCCTTGTTGACCTTGAAGCAATCCCATCAACAGTCAACGTCATTCGCATAGCGAATGTGCCAGCACGCATTGTTTTCAACGCTGTGCCATCAAGAGGTAATCGGGTGGATCAAGCACGCGAAGCAGTTAAGGTGTTTGATATTCCTTGTGCTCCATGTAATATAGGGGATCGTGTAGCGTTTCTTGATTCGTATAACGCTGGGCTGACTGTGCAAGAGTTTGAACCGCGTGGGAAAGCCAGTCAAGAAATACAAGCGTTGTATAAATACATATCAAAAGAAATGGGGGTATAACATGTCCAAACAAAAGGTAAATCTTGCGGAAGCTTTTAATGTTAATAAAAATGACTTACAACCAAAAACTGAACCCGAATCCGTTGCATCTACGCCTGTAGACAAGGAAAAACCTAAGAAAAGACATATAGGCGGGTATTTTAACGACGATGTGTATCGCCAGTTAAAACATCTTGGTGTCGAGAATAATATGACGACTCAAGACATCTTAGCGGAAGCATTGAATGCGTTTTTCAGGATGCATGACAAACCACCAATCGCGTAAAGGAGAAATACTGTTGCTTCTACAATATCGCGTGGATCTGAAAACCAATCGTTTATACTGTATCTTGTAGGGATTTTGCGGCGAAGATTGTTAAGCACAATTCTTCGCCAAAAAGTTCATAAACAGGTTTTTTTCCACTCAATTGTTCGCTTTCGTTCAGGATGATACCTACACCTTCACCGCGTCGTTCAAAAAAGTGTCTCCGCTTCACTTCTCCCCCAACATCATCATCTAAATTAATTTCCGAAAGTAAACGTGCTAAGAGTTCATTACGGGTGGCTTGGTTATAGGGTAATTTTTCAATTGTTACAGTATTTGCTAATGCACCGGGAGAATATAGTTCCAGTCGATCAGCAAACATGAACAAGCGAATTTTTGACTCGCCTTTAGAATAATCTCTGTGCACGACTGCGTTAACGATTGCTTCAAAAACCGCGCGCATGCTGTATTGGGGTTGGTCTATCCTCCCAACTCCCTTACGTGCTGATTTATCGTTGTGTTTTTGAACAAATTGGTATGCATCTATGATCTGTTGGTCAAGTGGTCCTCTAAAATCTTTTGCATCAATTTGGTAGTTGGCATCTTTTACTTTTCCGCTATAATAAACAGCTTGAATAAAACTGTTATAGAGGTAATCATCAGGTGTGTCGTGACACATCAAAACGCCAGCAACAGATGCACGTATCTCCCGACCTTCTTCAACGAGTAAAGTTCTTTTCAAGAGTAGGTCTTCTATCTCATCTTCAGTGACACCTTCTGTGATGAAGCGTAGATATAGCGATTCTCTTAATGTTCTTCTATGTGTGTCTGGGACGAACTGTTCATCGAATCTGATAATTCTTGCTTGTGATCGGCTTTGTAATAACCTCCCCAACTGTTCTGTTGTCATTTCTCTTTTGCTGCTTCCTTGACGGATAAAATAACCGTTAGGTGTTTTGTGGACAAAAAGACTTTTTGGAATTTCTATTTTCAGTAGATTTTTTTCGTCCATCTGTAATTTTTCTGTTAAAATAAGAACTGTAGGTTCAATGCTGTCATTGCATATTTCAACAACCGTATTTTCTACTCTATCCAGTTCCTGAAGTTCAAGTCCAACGATATTTTTATCGTTGTCAACACCAATGAGTATGACACCGCCATTCGCGTTGGCAAAAGCACCAATTTCATCGGCAAGACTATTTCTGTTAGGCATCTCTCTTTTGAATTCAATCAATGAGTCTTCACCAAGTATGATTTTCTCTATAAGTTCAGTTAAACTATGAAACATAACTAATCTCCGAGATGAATACGTTTAAAACGTTCTTCAAATGCCTTTTCCCCTCCCTCAAGCGTATTACATATCGCGTCCCGGACATTTTTTTCCTGTATATTAGCAGCCTGTCTTACACGGGTTTCAGTACGCACGACATGGAGTGGAAAAACTATTTCAGCGTCGCCGTTAACAACGATATTGGCATTGTGGGTCACAACGATAACCTGTCGCTTGCTTTTTGTATTTCGTAACTGTTTGACGATCAAGTCGTAAATTAACTCGTTATCCAAATCGTCTTCGGGCTGATCCAATAGAAGTGGTTCATCACCATAGGATAGAATGAATGCCAATAGTGCTGCTGCTTTTTCTCCAGGTGAGCCCAGTTTTATCGGTTTAAGATTGGGACCATAGGTGATTTCCAATTCATCGCCAGGTAACCACAACATTAGATCGGTCAAAGATTCTGGTATCAACGACTTCAAATGATTAGCGAACCATTTTTGCTCGGCTTTTCTATCTCCATCACGAATAGTTGTAATAGTTTCCTTAAGCTGATTAATCTTATTGTTGTCCCCCTGCTCATAGATTTTCTCTAAATTCTCAAAATCTCTATCAAAACGATCAGGACATTGCAATATACGTCGAATCTCTTTCTCAATATTAACCCAACTCTCTCCAAAAGGCAAAATTTTAATACTGACGAATTGATTGTCTCGTAAAATAGAAGTAAGAAATTCTTGGCGTTTTTCTGAGAGCAATTTTCTGTTTTCCTTGATTTGGTCAAACACCTCTTGTTTTTCAACCTCTAACTTATGCAAACGCGACTTATGATCATTAATTAAATCTAACTCTCTTTGTACGTTCTTTTGTTGTGTCAGCAGCAAAGGATATTTATCAGGGTTTATACCTTGCTGTTCGAGTTCGGAATGCAACTGTTTGTACTTTGACATATCTGTTTTGAATGCTTGTATCCAGGCAGTTGTATTTTTCTCAGTTTCCCACCCGGTGATAAACGAATTTGCCTCTTGTTCTAATTCGCTTAATCTGTCGTGGATAGACTGCCATTTTTTACTTGTTATTTCTAATAGAGACAAAATATCCGAGTGTTCACTAAACTGTTGTGCATTATATTCCACTGGAGCAATATTGCTTCGTATCTCCGAAAGTCGATCTCGCATCTCATTCCATTTACTCTCCAAACTGTCAATTTCGTTTAACTGTTGTTGACGTAGACGATATTTTTGCAGGACTTCTTTATGGCCTGATTTTTCTATTTGCTCAATTTGTCTTGCGTGATCATTTGCTTCCCCGCTCAGTTTACTTTCGCCAGCGATTTTATCATTCAATTCGCGTTGTATATTCTCAATTTGTTTGTATCGATTAACCAAATCCCTGTTTAGTCTCTTAAGCTTTTCGGCATCAACTTCAGGCACTTCATCAATATTTTCAATCAGAGCACTTGGTTCCTTAGCTAATTCAAAAATCTGCTTTTGACTAAAAATGCGGACCGGAAAAAGTGATTTAATCTCTCCGACACAAGGACTCCAAGTACCATCATCTTTTTCCTCTTCCAAAGACGGATAATCGGGATTGGGGGACCAGTTCAAACGGTAGCGAACTTCACCTTTGCAATAGATTAACGATATTTTGCTGTCCTCAATCAGTAGGTTAGCACCCCCTACATCAAAGTATTGACGACTTTCCTTTACGAGTTCATCTGGAATGTCATTTTCACGTCGAAAAACCAAGCGCATGAATTCCAATAGTGTTGACTTGCCTGTGCCTCGTCCACCAATGATTGCATTAAGAAATGGGCTGAAGCGGCAAGTTAGTGGCTTAGAATGTCCAATGTGTTTTGCCCTGAAAACTTCTAATTTTTCCAAAAAGAACTTTACACGTCGGTTCGGGTCGGTGTTCGTGTCACGATTTACGGAAGCAACACCGTCAATCAGCGCAAGTTTCAATCCAACTATAGATGGATTAGCCATTTTGATCCAGGTGAACGTTCCAACATAATTATCACTGAAATTGTGAACATCCGAACCCCTTATTTCTGTCCACTGGACCTTCTCATCCTTATATAATTGAGGTTTTTGACAATTGCTGTCACGTACTTCCATAGTGTAAATGTTATCATTTCTAAATAATCCCCGTAGTGTTGAAACGTCAAGTTTGAACAAACCTGATTTTTTATTATATACATGTGCAGGAATAGGGATGCCGCCTCGTTCTGCAATTTCATCAACGACTTCAGTAACACTTTTAGCTGTTACACCATTCGCATCTCCTTTAGTACCTTGATAATCAATTGCACCGATTAACTCATCAATATGACTCTTATCCTTATCGCATCCAAAGATTGCTAATATATGTACACCACCGTTTGCTGAGATTTCTACACCTGGAAAGAGATGTAAAGGACGATACCAAACCTCTTCGCGTGCTTCTATTTCTTTAAGTTCTTGCTGTAAAATATCAATCCACCCGCCGCTGTTATGGTCGGTAATCGCTACACAATCGATCTCTTTTTCCATGAAGGCTTTCAACCACGATTCAGTTGACATGTTTTTGTCTTTTTTGTTGAAATCATGAGATTCGGGTGTGTGTGTATGGAAATCAAATTTCCACCACCGTGCACCCGGAAATTGTAACTCATTCATAACAGTCACCACCCAATTTATTGTTAGCTATTACGCTAAAGATTAGTCGTTGAAAAATACATTAACGACCTATTTTAGATTAAAGTATAATACGTATGATGTTTTTTTTGCAAATCTTTAAAGAGTTGCTATAGAGCATACTTTGAACCTTACATGTAGACACTAATAAAAATCTCGTCCATTTTTTAGCTAATAGGACAAATCCCAAAACTAAATATCCGCAGGTATTTGAGTTTTCTTGAAAAAGCACTTTGGACATGTTATCATGTAATAACTACTATCATATTTGAAAGACATATAGGAATAAACGCATGAAAAGGTATAGAAATCTCGGAGGAGATTCAGGAATTGTTGCTTATAAGATTGATGCAGATTCTATCATAGTCGAGTTCTCAGACAATTCACTTTATCTTTACGACTATACAAAACCGGGTCCCGAAGAAGTTGAACATATGAAAAAGTTAGCCGAACAAGGTCAGGGACTAAATTCATATATCAGTAGGTACATTAAAAAACGGTATGCAGCGAAGTTACGTTAGTCTTATTAGAATGAAATGCGTAGGATACATCCAAGTTTCCTGTTATTAGATACGTCCTTATCCTTATTAGAAGTAAGAAGGTGGAATTATGATAGAACATAAGAACCAGTTACAAACAGGTTTTTTGGGTTCTTGTATTTGTATTGTTTCACTGCTAAGAACACGGGCGAGGTGACCTCGCCCCTACGGTTTAGTTTTGCAAATTAAGCTGCACAAGCAGTTATACACCTGTCGCGCGCTGGGGCTATTGGTTTGGAAACCGCACAAACCATTATACATTCAGCACCAGCGAGGTTAGGAAACTGCACCAATTGTGTTACAGCAGTTTCCAAGTAGTAGCAAACTTTTCTATAACATTACAAGATTATAAGGCTATAGGATTATATTATTATATACTATAACATTATCCATCAGTTATCTCAGCAGGCAGCCCATCAACAATCCGAGCAGACTCCACACTCACATAAACAATGCGCCGAATCGTACCAACAATATCCCGCGGATCGGCAAACCAACCGTTCGGGTCGTTGACGATGCCGCTGTCCTTGTCTGTTTTTATGTAGTATCGGTCGATAAACCACTCCAGCGGCGATCTCCCGTTGACGACATAGCGATGTGCATCTTCGGGAATACCTGTTAGGCGGACATGTTCGTTGATGAGAAGCGATCTTCTTTCAATATCTCCAAAACGCATCGGTTTATCTGTTAGTAGGAAAAGGTTCGGATCGGCATTTTCAAGGGCTGTTGGTGGTGGGGACATATTTGGATACTCAACGGCAAGCGGATACTGTTCACACGTCTCGTAGTTGAGATGGAGGTCTGCCAACTTTTTACCTGCTTCTGTGAATGCGCGGAAATCAGGGGCATAAGGGATACGTGGGATCATCTTGGATAAGTCGTTTGCGAACTGTTCTCGGTAGCTGGGGGCGTGGAGGATGCCGTAGACATAATAAAAGATGTCGTCTTTAATGATGGAGTCATCGCTGTAATGCTCTTGGAATGCTTTTAGTGCGGTGTCTGATATATTATCAATACGATCAGGTGGGTCATCAACATCAAGAAGTGAATCTGATGTATTTGGCTTACCCGTAGGTCTCGGATATTCATAACGAGGAAAACATTGTGTTCCTGAATCCTTCAGGTGTAAATCTGACAATGTGTCAGTCACTAATATGGAAAAATTATTTTTCCAACCCTTGCTAGGAACACAGATTACACAGTTTTCACTGGAACCATGAGGGAAAATCCGATCTACCTGATACTTCATTTGTGAGAAAGTGTAGTCAGCGTAACAGTTTGTCGCAATGAATGGTCGGTACATAGATTTTCGGATGTAGTTCTCCTCAAATTCGGTTTTCTTTTTTCGCTTCAGGTTATTTTTTAACTCACGATTCCATTTTACGTGCGAAGAATGCCGTCGCGCTATTTCATCTATTGAGAGTTCTGAATTCTCTTCAAGCTCAGAAACTGCAGCGCGATAATCCTGTGTCATTCGTTTTGCATTCTTGGCACAAGCAGAACGTGAAAAATTATAGATGTATGTATCCCTATCAGTTGCCAAGCCTAATGAATATAGCGAGAATATAGCATCGTCTGCCTTTCCTGCTTTTGCGTTTTCTGATCCGATTGGGTAAAACTTTGCAAACGCCTCATTACGTTGTCCAATCCAATCGTGGTGTTTATCGGGTGTTATGGTACTCCAATCACTTAATCCTGAGAAGGTCAGGATACTCCACATTTGGATTATCGTCTGTTGATTTCTTCTGTCCTGCGGACCACGGGGGATTGCCAACGATGACTTGGATTGGGAGTTTCTGTTGGCGTTCGGCGCGTTTGTTGTTATCTGGCAGCCATTCTTTCGGGAAGAGGGTTGTATCGTCTTTTTTGTTGAGATTGAAGGTATCGGTTAGGACAATGCCATTGAAGGGTTCATATCCTTTGTCAACGCCGCGCTGTCCGCGGAATGTCTCCTCTATGTTGACGGTAGCGATATAGTATGCCAGTAGGACGATCTCGTTTGCGTGGAGTTCTTCACGATATTTGCGTTCAAGGTCGGTATCTTGGATAATATTTGACTGCAGCAGACGTGTGAGAAAGATACCAGTGCCAGTGAACGGATCCAGTACATGCACGCCTTCATCGCTGAGGCAACGTCCGAATTCATCTTGCAGCACCTCGTTGGCACTATGGAGTATGAAATCCACAACTTCAATCGGTGTGTAGACGATACCGAGCCGTTCTACCTCCTTTTTCAATGCGGTAACAAAAAACTTCTCGTAGAGTTCCAACAGGACGCGTTAACGTGCTTCGCTATTGTCAAGCCCTTGTGCGCGCATGCGGACACTTTCGTAGAAACCTTCCAGATCACGCGTTTCGTTTTCCAGACCGAATTCACCAAAATCGTTTTGGAGTTTGTTGAGTGCATTTGCTACTGGATTGCCAGACGCAAAATCGTAGTTATCAAAGAGTGCTTCAAAGACGGGTCGTGTGATAATGTGTTGTGCCATCATATCAATTGCACTTTCACGGGTGATTGAGTCGTTGATTGTTTCCTTTAACTCGTTGTGGAAATCGTCAAACCACATTTGCAGTGCGCTATTATCAGGATTCACCAGTAGGTTCTCAATGCGTCCGACGAGTCGTTTGAAAATATCAGCGACATCTTTTGCCCAACTTTCCCAGTATTTTCTATCACCGCATTTCTCCACGATTTTAGCATAAATTGCATCGGCAGGAATACTGAAGGGCAGCAGTAACTGCTCAGGATCTATAGTTCCATCTCCATTTTCCGTATAGTCACCATCACCTCGTCCTTCATCAATGATAATAATATCACCTGGATCGTTGTTAAGATCAATCTTATTGATTTCGGCATTGAGCCTATCATCGTGTGAACGGAGGGCGCGAAGGACACCCCACACGGTGGCAAACCTTTCGTTATCGTTGAGTGCGTCAACAGGGTCAACATCTGGCGGAATTGCGACTGGTAATACGATATAGCCGTATTCCTTACCGGGTGCTTTGCGCATCACACGACCAACTGCCTGAACGATGTCAACGTGTGAGTTGCGCGGCGACATAAACAGCACGGCATCAAGCGCAGGGACATCAATACCTTCGGAGAGGCATCGGGCATTGGAGAGGATACGACAAACATCATCCGTATCGCCTTTTAGCCATTCAATAAGTCGTTTTCTATCAAGGGCGTTCTTTGTTCCATCAACGTGTGCGGTTTCACATGTGAAATCGTCAGGACGTTGGTCTTCCGATGTCCGTTCAACGGCATTCTCTATTATACCGTTCCAATGGTTCACAAGGTTCTGTGATGACTTGATAGTGTTTGTGAATGCAATGGCGCGTGTGAGGGGTTTGATTGTATCGTCCTCTGGTGATTTCCTTTCGGGGTTCTGTAGTGCACGCCAACAACCGACAATCTTTGCTGCATCGCTGATGTTAACTTCACTGCCGCCATTGCTGAGATAGTTGTGTAACGTATCCTGCACTCCTTGTTCGGACATTGCAAGCACAACAACCTTGTAATCAGAGAGTAGGTCTTGCGCCACTGCTTTTGAGAATGGAAGTCGGTGGAATTCGGGACCAAACGTATTTGGATCGTCCATAGAGAACACGTCAATATCATGTTTTGCTGCTTTTGTTTTCGCGCTTTGGGTATATAGACGGGGTGTAGCGGTCATATAGAGTCGTTTTTTGGCACGGATACGTTCTGTATTATGGACGAGAACGAAAGGTGAGGTCTTATCATCGGGTCTGTCAATACCAGTGGTTCTGTGTCCTTCATCGCAGAAGATAATATCAAAAGGTGGTGCACCAGCATCTTGTGCTTCCGCGACTTTTGGGAGTGACTGATAGGTGGAGAATACGACGCGCATGGTGTCTTCACCTGTTTGTTGTAGTGCTTCGGAGATAACGGTTTCATCGGTGGTAACAGGGAATTCCAGTTCATAGAGGGATGCGTCCTCGTCTGTTTTGCCTGCCTTTGTATCGGAGCAAATTCCAATGTAGCGATGTGGCACTTTCTGCTGTTCTGCCCATTCACGCATGGCTTGTGCGAAGAGTCCGATGGATGGTACGAAATATAACACCCGTCCACCCACACCAGCGATTTCCTCTGCGATTCGGAGTGCGGTGAATGTTTTCCCTGTGCCGCACGCCATAATCATTTTGCCACGGTCAGACTCTTTGAATCCTTTGATAACATCGTCAAACGCATTTTGTTGATGTTCGCGTAGGCTGAAGCTTTCCAGTTGATAGTTTAGGTGGTCTGGTTCTTGGAGGCTGAGGTCGGGCCACTGGACGGGTCGACTTGCGAGGTCTGCTGCGCTTATTCGTTGGCATGGCGGTTCTAATCCATCGATGGCTTTTATGAGGTTCGCACTCCAGCTTTTGCCGGTGTCAACAAAGATCCGTGCGGTGAACGGTTGCCGATTGGATTCTGATATAAAGGTGTCTATATCGGATTTTGAGATCCGTTTGTCTTCTGCGTAACATTTGCACTGGATAGCGCAGATGCCACCCGTGCGTTCTATGGCGACGAGGTCTATGCCGCGATCTACACGGTCAAATCCGGGCTGGTTTTCTGCCCATTCTCCCCATAGATATACCTCTGAAAATCGTTTGTTGTAGAAGGGGTCTTCAAGCAGGTATGCTCTTATTAACCGTTCGAATAGTCTGCCTTTTCCGAACTGTGTGTTGGCGTTTTGTCGAATGTAGTTGAGTGCGTCGTAGAATCCGTTATCTGTTTCTTCGTCTCCCGGAAGTAGTGGAAGTTGTGTTGCTTGTGGCATATCTATACATCGCTTTCTGTCATAAGCAATATGACATAATCTGCCAATAATAAATGCTTCGTATTTATGCGAGATTATACAACAACATTGCTATGAAGTCAATCAGATACTTTCTGGTATTTAAGGTAATGGATGAGACTTTATACCCACCAAATGAATGCTTAGAGTTTGGTATTTCAGATTGTTTATGTGATACACTATCCTATAAATCCTAATTAACGATTTTTGGGAGGTAGGTAATAAATGGAAAATACAAAAGATAAAAAAGAATTAGAATTACAAATTAGACGAGCTCAACTTATTGATGAATTTTCTCAAATAGATGAAATAACCCGTGACGAAAGAGTAGACCGATATCTTGAAATTGATCGGCAACGGATTATCGGATCCTACCATTTTGCCCGTGCCTCAACAGAATGTATTGACCTTTACCGAGACGGACACTTCATAGCAACTGTTATGACAACGCAAGCAGTTAATGAAGGTATTATTAAATTTGTCGCTGAGCGAAACAACATCCAATACGCAAACATGCCCCTTAGTAACCTGTTGCAAACTTTAGCGTTACAAAATATCTTTTCACAAAGTTGTTTTGAGGCATCAAATCAAATTCGAAGAAGTTACCGAAATGATGTACACCACATGAATCCACCTGTTGCCAAAATTGACTTTGCCAAGTTGGCGAAAAAGAACATTCATAATCTTGCTGTTGTTGAGCGAGAGATTTGGGCTACAAATTTCAAGGATGGGGCAATAATACCTATCCAACCCAAGTACTGGGATATAAATCCGGATGGAACAATTACCGTTGCTTTACGTGGTGGAATTTAGAAATTAATATGGTTATGGTGAGATTCTAAAAGCTTATAAGCCTTAGTCCCGCGATGGAAGTTATAGGTAGCAGGCAACTTTCAGACTAAATCTGCATTGAAATCACTGCAAACAACATGCCTAGATTCATCGGAACTGATAAACCTGACGGTGCTGGAACAACATACCCGTTTATGCGTAATCCATCAATAAAGGAATTAAGGATAGGACATCCTGAGTTGATTCAGGAATGGGTTCCTAAATCTATAAGAATATCTTGAAGGTTATCCAATTGTGGTGGTTGTTCTCCGTTAAATACGTCATAGAGGTGTTTCGGGTCACTCTTCGTGCGTTCGGCAAGTTTGACGAATCCGCCTTGTGCTTCAATAACATTTCGCACAGATTGCATAAGTATTTCAATGTTGTTATCTTTTTCGTATGCTTCCAACGAGGTTTCTAAATAATATTTAGCAGTTTCCGGATCCGAGAGCAATTCATGCAAGGTATCGTCAAAACTTGTTGTACATCCTGCGAGTTGTTTTTCAATATCCATTTTATTCTCCGTTTGTTCGTTCCAAAAAATCATTACAATAGTTTTGTGCTCTTGCAATATCTTGTTGCTGTGTCCTTTTAGAACCACTACAAAGTAAAATCACAAATGTGTCTCAAAAAAATGGTTAATATACCCAATATCCAGTTCTGTAGCGTATTTCAATGATAAACCTACCAAACTACTCTATAGAATATAACTTTAGGAAAGTTTATCATATCAAAACACCTTTGCACAACAAATATAAAATGCTTATGATGTAAACTGGAGTAAACCAGACAAAATTTAATTTGACTTTTTTTAATTAATGTATTAAAATTGGTTAAAATGAATATGTTGTAATTGCTTAAAGTGCGGAAGCCCCGCTGGAGGCGAGGCTTCTAAGAAACTGCTGTCCTATTATTTTTGATGAACGGACGGCAAGGTATATATCCAAGAAAGGATATTTGATTCAGGTATGTTTTATCAAATGATAAACTTACCCTAACCAGCACATTGACAACTGGCTTCAATAATTATACTTTATATTTTGAATAAAGTCAACAAAAAATAAAAGCAAAATTAAGGTTTTATTGAAATCCCTCCCCAGTAGTCAAATCTGCTACGGGAATCTCCGTTAATGAAAAAACTAATAGAGCGTTGCCAAGCAAGGCACGAAAAGCCTTTATCCGCTCTACAAACCCGTATATCAAGCACCGGTTATTCAGTTTACTATGCCAGTAGAAATGGCAAAACAACCAGCATTGATCCCCGTCAGTTCACTGAGGCAAGTTTGGGTGTTTTACCGATTGCGCGTAATGGATTTTCCATTGAAAAATATAGCACTGGCAGCGGTAAAGATTGGGAAACACGTTATGGCGTTGAAGATTGGCAGCCACAAAGTTGGAAACGTTCCTACGGTGTTCAAATCTATACAGGCTTACCAAGCAATTACTTGACTGATTTAGATTTTGAATACGCAATCGTCCAAGATTATCCTGAACTGCTCATTGAGACACTGTCACGATTATGCGATCTAACGAGTCATCCAATTATGACAATTTCAAAATCGGGCGGTGTGCGGTTTACTTGCCGAACACCTGACTATCTCCATCCAAGACAAACCGCAGACAGAGAATATATCGGCGTATGGGATAAAAACGGTGACAGAACCTCGTTGTATCTTGAAATGTTCAGCGAAAAAGGACTCTCGCGATGGGATGCACGTTATGAAATTATTGAAGGCGATCTTTTGAATATTCCGGTAATTGACGTTAAAGATCTCTTTCTTGTTATTGATGACCTTAAAAATCAAATACATGTCCCACCACCTACCAGAGAAAAAATCAAACCATCAAAACCTACACCTACCCTCAAAAAGAAACCAAAAACCGAAGATATTGAAGAAATCTACGGACTGCCATCTGATCTACAATGGATAAAATCAGGTGATGGTGATTATAAGTCTCGCCGCGGTGACTATCCGTGCAAAGTAACAAAACACAGAAAATCACAAGGTTCAGTGCAGTATTACCTCAAGCCCACCGGTGAAATTCAGGCTTTCTGCCATAACTGCGGTAAAACACAGGTTGCACGTAGTATTGACCAGAAAGAACTGATTGCGAAAGTACGCATTGGCGAAGCCTCACCTTTAGCACTCACCCGCAAACCCTCAAAACTTGAAAAAAATGATCGGGCTTATGCACTTTTAGATACCGTTGCGAAAGCAGGTGAACAGATAGCCAAGTTTTTGAAATCTGCTTCTCGAATATTTGCGTTCCGAGCTGAAACAGGTGCAGGTAAGAATTATCAAACTGAGGCTTACGCATTAGACGTTGGTGCATTACTGCAGACGACACCGACTACAGTCTTAGCAGAAGATTTAGAAAAACGCCTGAAATCACGTTTTAGCAAAGCAGGACACCGCGACAGTGATGTGTTCCGATGGCGTGGATTGACACAAAAGGCTGATGACATTAAAGCGAAGTTTCCGCATGAAAAGCCGTGTGTCCAAGGCAACCGTGCAGATATGTTCCGCAGTAAAGGTGGTAACATCCATAAAACAATATGCCCTTATTGTCCTGCCGAGGCTGAATGTCATGATAACGGTTACCAATCGCAAACCCGTAATGCCTTAGCTGCCCGCGCTGTTATCCTACCAATTTCTGATGTCTTTACCAATCCCACATATCGTAATTTTACAGATGAATTCTTTGCGCAGGAAATATCAGATCAGTTGTGTATCGTTGATGAAGTTGATATTTTTGACCTTTTTGTTGATTGCCATTTGACAAAAGAACGACTAAACAAGTGGAGCAATATGTGGGAAAACTGGGAACTCGGTGTTTTCGCACACAAATTGTTGACCTTATTGGAAGTCGAAAATAACCCATTTGCCATTGGTGAATACCTTGCAAGTCTCTCCAATGGTGATCAAGAAAGAATAGTATATCAAATGCAACATGTGCGGCTGGCTGTCAATAGTGGAGATGAAACTGAATATCAAGTACACACTTTAGACGATGCAGTTGCACGCGCGCTACTTCCCGCTACGACTGAACAAGAAATAAAGGAATTACCTTCAGTTGATGGTGATTGGACAACACTTGACAAACTTACCATGTTTTTTGATAGATACAAACGATTTGAAGATTCACCGATGACCTATCAAGACAACGTGCTGCGATGGGTTGTTTTTCCTGAAATCCATCGTAAAGTGAACAAAATCGGTTTCATGTCCGCAACGTTAAATTTAGACCTATTCAAACGGGTTTTCCCCGATGCGGAAACCTTAGAGATTCCACTATCACAATGGGTATCAGGTGCACGCTGCTTTCAGCTCCGAACCGCTAAAAACCCGCGTGCTACGGTGATGAAACGGGATAATGAAGGCAAATTTGAAGATTTAAACGACACCGGCACTAAAATCTGGCAGATGATGATTGCTGAAATACAAAAAACGCCACATCTAAACCACGGCATCATCACATACAAAGACGTTTTAGAGTGGGCACACGTTGACATAAAAGAGCTCACAATCACCGCTACAGCGAATTTTGGTAGTCTTGTAGGCTTAGACACAGATTTCCAAAACGTTGATGTCCTATGGGTTGTTTTCGCACCAGAAATCCCGCCATACGAGACCGAATGGCGAGCAAAAATACTTTTTGGTAATGATGCTCTTACTTTGGACATGAGTCGTGATCCTATAACGGGTGTTTTTGTTGATGAACGTATGCAGCAGATTTACGATGCTGGCGTGCAAGCTGAACTCATCCAAGCTGTCGGACGTGCCCGGTTAAATCGTCTACCACACACTGTCGTGATACTCTCCGCACATTACCTGCCTGGTATTACCGACAGACCTGAGACCTATCTATTTGATGAAACCGATTTTGAAGTCGCAGAAGGTTTAGAAGAACTAACAGAAGTTGTGCAATCTCGTGAAAAAGCAGAATATGATAGAGACAATAACCCATCTAACAATAAATCTATCGCTGATTTTCAAGTCGATCACGGATGTAGTAATAGGCATGCACGTCGGCTTTGGAAATCCACAGGTTGTGAAGAAGAAAAAATCAAATTCATCTTGAAATTACGAAATGACGGGTTTTCACTTCGTAAAATTGCTGAAAAAGTTGGTATTAACAAAGATTCTGTTAACAATATACTTAAACAGAACGCTGAAAACCCAGACGTAGTCAAGTCGGAGGGCAAACTGTCTAATATGTGACATGCTCATGTTAAGTACTTACTGTGACCATGTCACATATTAGACAGTCATTATAAAGTGCTATGAAACCTTATATATACTGGATTTACAGCACTTTTGAAACCGAAAAAAATCAATTTATAGAGTAAAAACGACCTCTGACTTGACTGTGACTGGATTTATAGCACGTTGGGAGACGTTTTGAGACACTTTTATACTAATATGTAAAGATATTTTTATTTATATTATAATATAAACATAGATGTCCGAAACAGAAAATCCTGAAAGTTTTGTGTGACGCGTGCAACTTCATCAAAGGTGATTGTCCGCAAGAATACTTGATTAACGTTCCTTGTGCGTATAATATCCTACGGAATAAAAAGGAATAATCAATGAAACATGTAGGTTATGTAATTACGTGAAATTGTATCTTGCATAATCTTATAGTATAATATTTTGTGGTGCGAACGAAGCACCTATTTTATATTGAATACTACTTTATATTCAGGAGACAATTTGATGAGAAGTCTGTGTGTGTCACATTATGTACTTGGCAAGTTGGTACCGGCTCTACTTATAATCGTATCCTTATGCTCAATTGCAGCACAGGAAACCAGAGCCGAGCAGGAAGATATTGAAGAGAATCGGATCAAAATCTATAGTGAAAATCCGCGTTATTGGCAATATAATGGTAAACCTATTCTGCTTATCGGCGGTTCAGTTGATGACAATTTGTTCCAGATACCGAATCTCAAAGAACACCTTACCCTTTTGAAGTCTGTTGGTGGAAACTATGTTAGATCTACGATGGGATGGACGGAGGCAGTCGATGTGCCACCGTTTAAAAAAGTCGGTGATCGGTATGACTTAAATCAGTGGAGCGATGAATTCTGGATGCGTTTTCGTAACTTCATCAGATGGACTCACGAGATGGATATTATTGTCCAGATAGAGGTGTGGGCAACTTTCAACTATTATAGAGATTATTGGGATGTAAATCCATTTAACCCTAAAAATAATAGCAATTATACCGTTGAGGAGACAGGGTTACCCACTGTTATTAATAGCCATCCAAGTGCAGCAAAAAATAACTTTTTCTGGTCTGTTCCCAAAAAGCACAATCAGGAAATTGTCCTAAAATATCAACAAAAATATGTGGATAAGCTTCTTACTGAGACGTTACCTTATGGACACATACTCTACTGTATGGACAACGAGACGGCAGTTACTCCTGCATGGGGTGAATACTGGTCAACCTATATCAAGAATCGAGCAACCGAGGTTGGACGTGGGGTTGAAACGACTGAGAGTTGGAATCCATGGGAAATATATCATGAACAACATCGAAATACAAAAGATCACCCAGAAATATATTCGTTTTGTGATATATCACAGAATAATATGCAGAAGCGGCAAACACATTGGGACAACGCACAGAAATATAGGACAGAACTCACCCCAATCCGACCTATCAATAATATTAAGATTTACGGTGCTGATACCGGTAAATATGGTAAAACACAAGATGGGTTAGCAAGGTTCTGGCGGAATATATTCGGAGGGTTTGCATCAGCACGGTTCCACCGTCCACCCAATGGACTCGGTTTAAGCAAGACTGCGCAATCAAGTCTCATGAGTATGCGAATGATTACGGATGAAATGGATTTGTTTAGGTGTGATCCAGACAATAACCTGCTTTCTAATAGAGAAGAAAACGAAGCGTACGCCTTCGCAAATCCTGGTAAGGAATATGCTGTCTATTTTCCAAAGGTTGGTTCAGTTGACCTTGATCTGAGTGCCGTTAAAAAGACAAATGTCAAAACGGTGACAATCAGATGGCTAAATATACGACATAGCAAATGGAAACAGATGGAGGAAATATCCTTAAGTGACAGCATCACATTAACGACACCAACCGAAGCACATTGGGCAGTCTTGCTTCAAGTAAAATGACCCTTTAGAAGCACACATTGATAAACCTCTATACAATTGAAAATAGGATACGGCAATCCGTTATTTGTAGCTAACACTACTGCTACTACGATAGTTATAAGCCCTTATCCTGTCTATTTTTATGTTACCATGTTCTCACGTTAAATAGTAGTATTAGAGAAATAATCAAATGACTGTAGAAAAAAAAGAGTATGTAATGTCTAAACTACATACAACCAAACTCGTAGAACGTGGGAAATTGCATAATTCAAGGAAGAAGAGTTCCTATAATATTGTCGGGTTTTTTGTTGTCTACACCTACCACATTACAAAAACCGACAGACAAACCAATGGAAAAGTCAGATTATAACTGAATTCTTGATGTTTTATAATATCAGGACTTACGCAAATTCCATCCGAAAGCAGTGTTTTTCACTCAAAAAGTCGTAATTTTAACTATTTAACCTTCTAAATTCCCTTTATCAAGAGGACTTTAAGATGAAATGCGTAAGTCCTGATAATATTTTTTTCGCCTTCCACATTACAAAAACCATTAGACAACTCATTAGACAACAATGACTCTGACTGGATTCTTGATGTTTTATAATATTTTTTTTGTAATATTTTTACCTGGCAAGGTTAGTCGCAGAAAATCGGGTCGTGGCGTGGGTTCGTGCCGTCTGGGATGCATACTCGTTCCGACTCAGGAATTCGGTTGTTGCCCTTGCAAATTACAAAAACCGATAGACAACTCATTAGACAATAATGACTCTGACTGGATTCATGCTGTTTTATAATATTTTTTTTTGTAATATTTTCACGTCACAAGGTTAGTCGCAGAAAATCGGGTCGTGGCGTGGGTTCGTGCCGTCTGGGATGCATACCCCGTTCCGACTCGGGAATTCGGTCATTTCACTGGAATTCGGTCATTTCATCAGAATTCTGTCAAAATGTGTGAAAATGTGTGAAAACAAGTAAATTGACAACATCGTGACAAATTACTTGACAAATGACTAAAAAATGTGGTAGACTATCATCAGAATTAAGTGAATGATACAAAAGAGGTATTTCGTATCATTCGCAAAATCTAAAACAACAATGAACCCAGAGGTGAACTACAACCAACTACCAAACAACTGAATAAAACAAGGTCGGTCAGTATTACAGAAGCACAGTTGACGCTGATTCGGCTTTGAATGAATGTCAGATTTCAACAATTCACAACAATCGGGATGAGAGTGGATTCATCTCTGAACACGGATACAGACAGGTTTGGTATCTCATTCCAGTTTTCGCTGAATCTCTGGCATTCGCTAACATGAGGGAGACAATTCAATGCGAATTGTGACTAATGTGAGCATTGACAACAGGAAGGTCAGATTGATGGCGTCATTAGCACAGTTGGTGCTGATTCGGATTTGAACAATGCTCAATAGATAATGAGGCTTTCAAAGTTGGGAATATCCAAGCAATCGGAATTCATCTCTGAACACTTATAACTTATACAGGTAAATCTCACACAATATTTGGAAATTCAGAGAATTTTGAGCATTTGCTACCCATGAGTGGCTTACGATATGGAAGGTTAGAACATTACTCCAGACGCAGCACAGCGGCGTGATTCAAGGTTCAATTCCTTGACTGCGTATTTCCTACCAAATAGGTTGGTAGGAAAGTGGGAGAGAGCAATCTCCCACAATCTATTGTGTCTATGAAGACAGGTTACAGTATAACCGATTGTCAGTATTCTGGCAATGAATATGCTGATGGAGTAAAAAGTGTCTATCAATTTGAGAGCAAATTATCCACGTTTAGAACGGGATGAAGAGAACCTGTTGATAATCCAAGCGAAACAAGGCAGTCAGTATGCACGCGATCGACTTGTAGAATGCTACATGCCATTTCTGATTAAGATGTGCTTCAGTTTCAAACCCAGAGACATGCTGGCAGAAGATTTTATCGGGGATGCGGTTATCGGTTTCTTGAAAGCGATTGATACCTGTAAGGTCAATCACCCGTGTAGACTTTCTACTTATGCCAAGTTCAAAGTCTCTAAAGCGATAATGCGGTCAGAGTTTCAGAAAAGGACGATAAACGTTCCAGAGGTGAAACGGAGTCGTGTTAGAAAACTGCGTCAAGCAGAGGTTCGGCTCTTTGTGGATAAAGGGTGCGTAACGATAAAGGCATTATCCAAGATGACAGGTTTTAGCATAGATGAGGTCAAGCGGTTACAACGTGCACAACAGTTCATTGATGACTTGTTATCGCTTGACACGGAAACGGATACAGAAACCTCTTATCTTGAATTAATCCCCGATACAACTTCTGAAATGGGGTATGAGCGAGTGAATATACAAGTAGATTTAGAATACTTCTTATCATATCTCTCAAGGCGAGAAAGGTTTATCGTTGAAAGACGGAGTGGTATCCCGAAAGAAATGACCAATGCTGAGATTGGCAAGATTATCAACCTGAGCGAAGGACGGGTTGGTATGACATTCAACAAAGCCATGCGTAAGATGCAACGGCTTGCGAGATACTTACAGGGAACACCAGAACAGGTTCAGAAGGCGATAAACTTCCCTCAAGTCGTGATGCAAGGGCTGTAAATCAGTCCAACGGAATAGGGCAAACCTATAGGGGAGTGTCCGTTTGCCCTTCCGTATTTCCATTAGCAATAGGTGCTAATGGAAGAGGGTAGTATTCACTACCTCAATCTACATTTTGCTATAAATGAAATGGTATTATATCACATAGGGAAAATCATGTCATTATTTTTAGATGTCGGTTCTGCGGATGGACACAATTAACAATCAACCTTTTGGAAGAAGATTTTGAACGAGGATACAGACAGGTATTCAGGATACAGACAGGAAACAATTAGATATGTTAGATGGACTTCTCGTTTTATTCGTTTGTTCTGCTTGCCCATTATTGTTCTGGATTGTATTCGGCTACATTTTGAGCAAGACACCACGATAGATAATTTGAAGGTATTGGACTATTCGATATGATGTGGGATGTAATGGGGCTGCACAGAATCACTCGGTAATGGAGACCTAATGGAAGTTGCATCTATTTTTTATGATATAGACGGTTCTGATGATGAAAACTAAAGCAGGACAGGGGCAGTGTAACTCGCTCCTGATTTATTTACAAAGGAGTTGTTATGAAAGGCACAAGACCGCTAACAGCATCTGAAGTCGCAATCGTTGCCGACACATTTGATGGCACTTATGCGACCCGAAACCGATGCTTGTTCATGATAGGTGTCTCTACTGGCGGACGCATCAGTGAACTACTGAACCTAACAATCGGGGATGTCTACCAGAACGGCAGACCTGTCACCGACTTACACTATCGTAAGTCCATCGTTAAAGGTAAAGAACACGCCCGCTGTGTTCCTGTGAACAGAGACGGCACGAAAGCAATCACTGAGATAATAGCGTGGCACACACAGCAATATGGATGTTTAGATGATAAACGCCCACTATTCCCTTCTCGGAACAGACAGAAAGGCATCCTGCCGATTACACGGCAACAGGCACATAAGATTTTCAAGCATGTGTGTCAACAGGCAGCTCTCAACGGCAACCTTGCGACACACTCTTTGCGGAAAAGTTATGCACAGAGACTTTATTCACAGATGAACGACATCTTTAGTATCAAGGAGATGCTCGGACATCAGAATATCACGACCACGCAAGCATACTTAGGGGTAGATTATGAAAAAGTCAGAGGCATGTCGGATGCTTCTATTGTTATTGTAAAATGGTCAAATACTGGATGACCTACTTCACGCACCCTCGACCTCCAACTAACAGGTTCATGGTATTCAAAGACAACCGGTGTACGCTTTAATTCCCAATTTAGTTGATCTGCCTTTTCCAAGTATTTACCATCATCAAACATTAGGCGAAGATAATCATGTATAGTAGTATGATTCTCTAACGCATGTTGAATATCTAATGCATGATGAATATCTAAAATAAACTTATCTGACAACGGCTGTGGATACTTTTCATTACCTACATAACTCATCCGTTGGAAATCGTTCTGACGATCCCCCATATTTATGAACCGACTTTGAGCAAATACTCTTAATAGAGATAAAAAATTCCAGGTAACAGCATTCATTTGAATATTCACTTTAAATACTCCTTTTTGTCAACATATACATGCTAATTTTACACGAAACCGCAGTGCAATTTCAACAAGACAAAGTGACCTGCGAAAGTGACCTCCAAATTAGCGAAAGTGACATAACAAGGTGAGTCGCAGAAAAATCAAGTCGGGATGTGGGTTCGTAGCGTCTGATGGCATATCTTGTCCGCGATGCGGAAGTTGACCCTTTCATCAGGATAAACCCTTGTGACACAAGCACTGTTGGGGATCGATCCGCTTCTAACGATGTCCACGTTTCACAACTTGGCTAATCTTCGGTAATCTTCCGTAATTCTAAACGAACGGAATTCGCCCCTGAACACCTATACAGACAGGTCTCACTTAATATTTATATATTCGCAGAATCTTGGGAATTGGCTAACACATCAGGGACAATTTCGGAGAATTGTGACGTTGAGAATTGCGACTTTGGGGTCACTTTCATACGGGGCATTGTATTTTGATTGCCAAAGTAGTAGATACGTGCGATAAAAGCAGTAACGTAGGGTTCTTCTGATGTTTTCTGGATTACATTGTCTATGATACTGAGTTTATAATAATAACAGAATAATCCATAAACTAATAGCAACGCAAGTATATTCTTACTGACTTACGGGAAGTTGCGGCTGTAAAGTCCAAGTGAGACCTCAAGCAGTTGTGGAAGGAGGCACGAAAGACGGAATCAGGGATCACATAGGAAAGTTGTGTGCTAAAAGAGGCACACGGTTTTAGTTGTCGTGAATATCACAGTTAAATATTGTTTTCTTGACATTCATTATTTGATTATTGTATACTAATTAAATCATAAAGGGGTTCAGTCCGAGACATTTTGTTTCGGAATGAACCCCTATTTCTATTTAATAGGAGTATTTTCATGTGTAATAAAAAGAGGGAAATAAAGAACAAATCAAGAAAATGCCACCTTTTACCAGACCGGTAGTGAGAAAGTGGATCATACAGAATCTTGGATCTGGTGTGAAGCCATCAGAGGCTGCCGAGAAGTTTTTGAAAAGGTTTCCTGACTATAATTCTGAAGAATACGGAGATTATGAAAAGCGATTCAGTGTTGTCAAGAAGCGTTTTTATGAGTATAACACCAATCCTAGGACGAAGAACTATCATGACATCAAGATATTTCAAGCATCAGACAAGAAAGATTTGGCAGAAATCGCTATATTGAGTGATCCTGTAGAACGTCTGTTTTGGCTTGAAAACTACTTGTTTAGTGGTGGAGAATTCACTGTTTCAGAAGAGCTAAAGATTTTAGCGGAAATCGGGAAACTGGCGGATAAGATCACTGCCGCAGATATTCCGCACAATACACTATTTCCTTTACCTGTATCTCACCTCTACGATTAGCTGCTTCATTGATACCAGCTAACGTTAATCCTTCCACGACGTGCCGACCTTGTTTGATTGAGTAGACATAACCTTGAATTGTCTGCCCAGTCATCTCTACAATAGCCCGGTCATCGACCTGATCAATCACTTCAACTTCCGTTGTAACTGGTGGCTGTTCTTTAGGGGTTTCATCTGTCCTGAGTATCTTCCGATTTGCTGTCTGGTTTCTCATATTCCAGTATGCCATGCTTGTAAACCAGAACAATCTTGTCATTGATTTTCAGAATGATATTATACCTCGTCGAGTAGACTTGATGACCAGAAAGAACATGTCCCGTCCGTAGTGTAATCTGAACGTCTTTACCCGTGCCCCGTATATACTCGCGCTCTGAAGAAACAACTACCGGACGCTCCTTTCGTTTCACAATTGGTTTGTGCTGCTCGGCTTCTATCTTCTTATTAACACGGATCCCATATTTGATGTCATCATACTCCTCGCGGGGAAAAGCGAACAGCACATCCAATTTCTTCAGTATTCTGCCATCGTCAATACGTAGATCAAACCGAAGAGCCTTCATATCTTTTTTTACAAGAACACCGCCCTCATAAGTCCAAAGACAAATAGGCTTCGTAAAAGTTTCTTCAAGGATGTATTTCTCGGTAAAGGTCTTGTCTTGCTTTTGCTGTTTCTTTGATCTCTTATTTTTCATCGTTTTCCCTTGTGCTGGACTTATGACATCTCAGGCAGTGTAGAATTGATTTTCTCTGGATGTATCCATCTCGGATCAATGCATGCCTGCGTATTGTATAATTGTAGCATACTCCTTTTGTTTTAGCGAGTCTCTATGCGATTTTAGAGAGTGTTGTGCTATCTAATATTTTATCTCTACTGGGAATAAACTGCAACAAAAGTCTCAGTCAATGAGGAACTGAATGAGATACCAAATTAGACGATTCTATTTGACACAAAACCTTATCTGTGATACGATAGCAGCATATAAAAGTATTTACACGTTATTTATATTTTTAAAAGGGAAACCCGCAGGGGAAACTGCGGGTGTTGCAATGCGAGCGTCACGTATCTCGAGTGCGTTACAAGTCTTGATATTATACACTTCGCCTTATATTAAATCAAGCACAAAATAATTGCATTGTTTACTGCATCCTCAACTTTCCCACTGCGGTGTCTTCAACAAAGGCACTGATGAATAAAAAGTCATACAATCCAGAATTTAGCATTTATCCGAACCTTTCTGCTACGACAGGCACACAGACCACCCTTAACAGCGTTTATAAACGCATTGTGAGCGGTAGTGAAGGACTCAAGCAAAAGACTAAGAAAGCACGTTCACTTAAGGCGAAAGACAAATTTTCATACGATGCGTTTAAAGAAGGAGCATTGCCCGCACCCATCTTCTCAGGCATCTTCCCGCCAAAGAAACGAAAAGCCCAGTTCATTGTTCAACATAGCGGTCTCATAGTTCTTGACATAGATGACTTGGCTGTGCTGATACTTTATGCACTACGTGCCCATAATGGAAAACGTGACGATATTATTCTCGAATTTCTGTC
>Ga0209754_1000467_pt1 | contig 57577 bp, 61 predicted proteins | sample MesohylBB_FD_187295 | JGI IMG/M metagenome (GOLD analysis project Ga0209754, IMG submission 187295) | Host-associated microbial community of the marine sponge Aplysina aerophoba from Gulf of Piran - sponge mesohyl, lysed by bead beating... | ecosystem: Host-associated > Porifera > Sponge >...
TGTTGCCGTGGCGGTCGAGGACTCTCCGGCGGGCATCGCCTCGGCGCGAGCCGCGGGCCTGCCCGTGCTCGCCGTGGACAGGGGCCTGTTCGATGTGGCGTCGCTGGCAGATGCAACCACGACAGCCTCAGCAATCACCTACGCCTCGCTGGAGTCGCTAGCGACCCATCAACCGGACAGCGGGCCGAACTGAGCGCCTGCTGCGACCCTGGTCGAGGTCAGGCCGGGATCAGCTCGAACGCGACCGCGAACTCGACGCCCAGCATCTCGCCGACCTGCCCGCAGCTTCCGCTCAGGAACGAATCGGGGTCGAAGTCCGGGTCGCTGAGGCTCTCGATGTAGACGCGGTGACAGCGCAGCGAGGCCACACCCGCCGCGAGATGGTCGGTCACGTCCATGGCGTGGGTGGCCGCCGGCGAGGATGCGTACGCGATCCAGCCCACACCGCTCCACGGCTCGCCGGCGTCGGCGAACAGCCAGCGGTTGGCCGCGTCTCGGACCGCGTCGGGCAGGGCCCGGCCGAGCTCGCGGTGATCGACGTGGTTCCAGGGTCCCGACTCGCCCCACCGGTCGCGGTAGTTCGATCCGATGATCACCTCGGGCCGGTGACGGCGGATGGCCGCCGCCAGGTCGCGTCTCAGCTCGATGCCGTTGGCGACCAGGCCGTCGGGGTGGTCCAGGAACTCGACCACCGAGACCCCCACCGCGGCCGCGGCCTCGACCTGCTCCGCCGAGCGCAGCGGACCGGCCCGCTCAGGCGCCATGGAATCGATGCCGGCCTCGCCCCGGGTGGCCAGCACATAGCGGACGTCCTTGCCCATGGCGGTCCAGCGGGCCACCGCCGCCGAGGCGCCGTACTCGAGGTCGTCGGGATGGGCCACCACCGCCAGGGCCCGGCTCCAGTCCTCCGGCAGCCTGTCCAGGACGGGACCCTCGTCGTCAGGATGCTCCCGCCCGGTCGGGTCGCGGCCGCTCACCGAGTGCAAGCTAGCGCCTCCACAGACCCCGTAGTCCCGCCGTGCTTTCTCCAATCGGCCGCAATTGCGCCATCATCTTGACACCGCGGTTCCGGCGTCGTTCAATCGTCGGACTCGCACCGTACGGTTCGACTGGGGAGAAGAGCCAATGGCTGTAGAGAAGTACGTGGTCCTGGTCGAGGCCGACGGCGACGTCACGGCGAGCGAGCGCGACGACGCCGTAGTTGCGCCACCGGACACCGGGCGGGGCATGTTCGACCCCGACGACGGCTGATGCGGGTACGCGAACATCTGCTGGAGACCCCGCATTCGGGTATCCGGCGGATGGCGGACCTCGCGTCCACCATCGACGATCCGGTCGAGCTCGCGGGAGGAGACCCCAACTTCACCACACCCCAGCACATCATCGACGGCGCCGCGGCACGGTCGAGCGCGGGGTCTACCGGCTATGCCCCCGGCGAAGGGTTCCTGGAGCTGCGAGAGGCGATCGTCGACAAGCTCGCACGGGTCAACCGCGTAACCGCGGACCCCGACGAGGTGTGCGTGACCACGGGGGCCTGCGGTGGGCTGTTCACCAGCCTCATGTTGGCGGTGGAACCGGGCCGCGAGGTCCTGTTGCCAGACCCGGGATGGTCCAACTACGCCGCGATGATCCATGTTCTGGGGGCCCGCTGCGTTCCGTACGCAGTGGATGCGTCGACTGGCTGGCGGCTCGACCCGGCGGTCGTCGAGGCGGCCATCACCCCGGACACGGCCGCGCTCATATTGAACTCGCCGGGCAATCCGACCGGGGTTGTCTTCGACCCGGCCGACCTCATCGCGGTGACTGAGATGGCCACGGACCGCGGGATCGCGGTCATCAGCGACGAGGCCTACGACGAAGTGGTCTTCGACACCGAGCCGTTCTCGGTGGCCTCACAGGTGAACTCCGACCAGCTGCTGACCGTCTACTCGTTCTCCAAGACTTACGCCATGACCGGCTGGAGGATCGGGTACGCGGTCGGCCCGGCCGACTTCGTGAACGAACTGTCGCTGGTTCAAGAGCCGGTCGTTTCCTCCGCGGCCACGATCTCCATGCACGGCGCGACCGTGGCGCTGCAAGGGCCACAGGACTGCGTGACCGGCATGGTCGCCGCCTACGCCGAACGGTGCCACCAGGCGATGGTGCTGCTCGACGCCGAGGGGATCGGCTACGTGGCGCCGGGCGGCTCGTTCTTCATCATGGTGGACATACGCGACAGCGGCCTCGACTCTTGGTCGTTCGCCACCAGGCTGGTGGAGCAGCACCGCGTGGTGGCCGTTCCGGGACTGGCGTTCGGACAGGGCGGGGAGGGGTTCGTGAGGGTGAGCCTCGCCGCGGCCCCCGAGACGATCCTGGAGGGTCTCGGCCGGATCGCCGAGACTCTCGACGGCATCAGGAACCGTGCACCGGCTGCCGTGTAGCCCCCGACACGTGGAAGGAAACCCGAGACGTGAAACGACTTGAAGGCATGTCGGCGCTGATCAGCGGGGGAGCGAGCGGCGTCGGGCGGGCTACCGCTCACCGGTTCGCCGATGAGGGTGCCGCCCGGGTCACGATCTTCGACAAGGATGCTGACCGGATCGGAGACGTTGCCGCCGAACTCGAGGAGACCGGCACCGAGGCCCGACCGGTGGTGGGTGACGTGAGCCGTCCAGCAGACTGCCAGCGGGCCGTGGACGAGGCCGTACGCGGCGACGGCAGGCTCGATGTGCTGGTGAGCAACGCCGGCGCCGACTCGATCTACCCGTTCCTCGAGCTTGAACTCGAGGAGTGGCACCGGATCATGGACATCAACCTCACCGCGTCGTTCGTGCTGGGCCAGGCGGCGGCGAGGGCGATGGTGGCAGCCGGCAACGGCGGCGCGATCCTCTACACCGCGTCGATCTCGGGCGTGGCCGCATCGACCGGTGACGCCCACTACGGCGTCTCCAAGGCTGGCATCATCAGCCTCGTCAAGACGATGGCGATCGAGCTTGTCGAGCACAATATCCGGGTGAATTGCGTGAGTCCCGGCCCCCTCGACACCCCGATGTCCCTTGCGCTGCTGGGCAGCGAGGAGGCCATGGAGGCGGCCCGGGAGAGCTGGCCGATCGTCCCCATGAACCGTCTCGGTCTCCCCACCGAGATCGCCGGCACCTACGCCTACCTGGCCTCCGCTGACGGCGCGTACACCACCGGTCAGAACATCGTCGTCGACGGGGGCATGACGACGAACGTCTTCCCGGTCGCGGACGAACTGGCGTAGAGATCTTCTACGTGTCGGCAGGAGCCATGGCGTCGGTCCAGAACTTCGTCATGTCGTCGTAGAAGAGCGTCACCAGGTCGGGGTTGCCCGAGATGCGGGCGCCGCGGACCCCGAAGCCGGCCTCGATGGAGTAGAGGAAGCCGTCGCGGTCCTCCAGCTCCGGGTCGGGCTCGTCGGAGGCGGGCAGGATGAAGGCGCCGTCGTCCGCGATGTAGAAGGTGGGCGCCCCGGGCGTCACCGAGGCCTCCGGGATGTACTCGAGCGGGGTTGTGCGGTCGAAGCTGTGGTTGGCGCCGGGCACGATCCGCATCGTCGCATCGGCGCCGGTGAGTCCGATGGCGTGGATGTGGGCCTGCACCTGCATCGGGGGACACCAGTCGTCGCGGTCGCCGATGATCGCCCGAACGCAGGTGGACCCGACGGAGGGGTCGAGGAACTGCTGTCCCGACCAGGGATAGGCGGCGTACACCCCGATCAGCTTGGGAGCGCTCGCCGCAGCCGCCAGATGCACCGACGCGGCGTTCAGCACCGCCGAGCCGCCCCGGCTATGGCCTTGCGCGCCGATCCGTGCGGAGTCAATGTCCGGGCGGGCCGCGAGGGCCTCGGCGGCGGCGAGGACGTCCCAGGCGCTGGCCGCGAACGAGAACTGGACCTGGTTGTGGACGGTGGTGACGACGCTGCGGGTGCTGAACGGGTCGATGGTGCAGGCCGCTACGCCTGAGTCGGTGATCGCCGCCGCGATCGACATGTGGTGCTCCTGGAGCCCGAGGCTGCCCGGAGCGACGATCACCACCGGGAATGGACCGGCACCCTTCGGCAGGAACAGCTTCGCCCATAGGTCCTGGCGCGCCATGGTGTCGGTCTCGGAGATCGCCTGGTGGAAGTTCCTCGGGTTCGCGGACGGGATCGTGAGCGCCTCGCCGGCCAGCCCGTTGTCCAGCCGGAAGCCGTCGTCGTGGATGGCGTCGTCGTGGGTCATCGCTTCTCCTCGTCGATATGCCAGGTCCCTGCGGGCGAGGGCTGCATACTGCGTTGGGCAGCCGGTGGCCAGGAAGGGAGCGGTTGGGCGGTCGGGCGTCAGTGGCCGGCCGCTTGACGGGCCGATTCGGCGCCTCGGGCGATCTCGCGCAGCCACCGGCGGTACTCGATGGCGACCCGGTCTACGCCGGCGATCTGCAACTCGGCGGTGAGGTCGACGGGGAGCTCCTCGGGGCGCTGGGACTCGACGAAGGCGAGGTCCTGGCCGATGACCAGCGCGTTGAAGTCGAGCATCTCGGTGTCGGTGGCCTCGTCGAAGGCGTAGTCGCGGCCCATGAACGTGAAGCACCGGCAGCTCTTGCGGCCGGTTGGGCAGACGCTGAAGAACAGCAGGTAGCGCTGGTCGACCGACGCGATGTACTGGTCCAGCAGGATCGTGTTGGGCATGAACAGCCGGTAGTCGAGCTTGACTTCGACGGCCCCGTCGATCTCCAGGCTCTTGTTCTTGCCCGAGTCGGGGGGCTCGGCCATGTGGGGGTGATCGAAGCGCAACTCGTTGCGGTGCCGTCCGATGGAGTGATCGGGCACCTCGGGATGGGCGGAGTCGCCCAGCACCCCGTCGTGGACCCAGGCGAAGTGGCCGAAGTCGACGTAGTTCTCGATCCGGCGGGGGAGCGCGCACCTCCAGCTGTACGGCTCGACCTCGACGATGCGGATCGACTCGTCGCCGAAGTAGGGATTCTCCGGGAGCGGGTAGACGGGATCACCGCTGAGACAGACCCAGATCAGACCCAGGTGCTCGGCGGCCGCATAGGCGGTGAGGCGGGCCCGAGACGGGATCTTCAGATCGGGCCGGGCCGGGATCCTGGTGCAGCGGCCCTCGCCGTTGTAGGTCCATCCGTGGTAGCCGCAGCGCAAGCCGTCGCCGTCGACGGAGCCGAGCGACAGCGCGGTGCCCCGGTGCGCGCAGATGTCGCGGAACGCCGACACCGCGCCGTCGATGCGGGCCAGCACCAGCGGCTCGTCCAGCAGCGTCACCGCGAGCGGCCCGCCGCCGGCCAACTCCGACGCGTAGGCGACCGGGTGCCAGTAGTCCCGCAGCGCCTCGTACAGGTGGTCGTCCGTCGCCGGCTCCCGCGTTCGCTCCGGCAGCATTGCCTCCGATGTGGTCTCCACAGGCGCTCCCTACTCGACTCAGGTTCCGGTGTGCGTGTCCAGCGCCGGCGTGGCGGACTGCGGGGCGGCCCGGGCCCGCTGCCGGAGATGCCACCCCGCGGAGTACGCCAGCCATCCCAGGCACCAGACCACCACCGATATCAGCAGGACGTCCTCGCCGGTTGGGCCCAGGCCACCGGAGTGGAACGGCTTCACGAAGTAGTGGGAGATGAAGCCTCCCCGGTACGGCGTCTCGCCCGCGAGGCGCCAGAAGTCCTTCTCCCACACCGTCAACGGGCAGGGGAACCGTCCGAGGTTCACCACCGCGGTCGGCACCAGCATGACCAGGTACCACACCATCAGCCGGGGCCTCCGGGCGGCGAACGGCGCGCCCACGATGAGGAACACCGCCAGTGCCCCATGCGCGAGTGCCATCACGGCAGCCAGCAACCAGGCGTCCACAACCTCACATTACTGCGAGACTTGGAGGCCTGAGGCCCTAGCCTCCCGGAGGCCGAGCACACCGGTGGGCGCGAACGGCCTGCAATAGCGAGGCCGTGGCCCGAGCGGCCCGTGAGCGAGACGAAGCGGGAAGCACACCGCTGCGACGCGACGGTCTGCGGCCCGTCGACGCCTAGCCTCCTAGGCCATGACGAACCGCACTCCCGAAGAACTCGAGACCGGCCTGGGGCACATCCGCGAGGCGCCGTCCGACGACGGGGAGCTCCTGTTGATCGTGCGCCGCCCCAGCGAGGACCAGCGTGAGACCCTCGACGAGGGTGTCCTCGACACGCAGGTTGGCCTGGTGGGCGACTGCTGGGCCGCCCGAGGCGATCCTCGCTCCGTCGACGGCTCGGCCAACGTCCTCGCCCAACTGACCATCATGAACTCGCGCGTCCTGGAGGTGGCGGCCGGTCCGGTCGAGCGCTGGCCCCTGGCCGGAGACCAGCTCTATGTCGATCTCGACATCGGTGTGGACAACCTTCCCGCGGGCGCCAGGCTGAAGGTGGGGGATGCGGTGGTCGAGGTCACGGCCAAGCCGCACACCGGGTGCACGAAGTTCATCCAGCGCTTCGGCCTCGCCGCGCAGCGTTGGGTCAACTCGGAGACCGGCACCAGGCTCAGACTCCGGGGCGTCAACACCCAGGTCGTCAACCCCGGAACGATCCGCGTCGGAGACCGAGTCAGAAAGCTCTGATAGAGCAACCTGCCTCAGCGCGGATCCGGAGCGGGTCAGTCGGGGATCCAGGACTCGGGCTCGATGCCGAGGCCGTCCGCGATCCGGTTGGCGTACGCGTAGTAGCCGACGACCTCGGCGATGTCGAGGATGTCGCGGTCGGAGTAGCCGACTGCTCGCAGGTCGTCGACATCGGCGTCGTCCATCGCGCCCGGCGTCCTGGTCAGCTTGACCGCGTAGCGCAGCATGGCGGTGCGCTTGAGCGACAGCGGCGCGGTCGTCCAGTCGTGTTCGACCGCGGCGACGAGCTCGTCGTCGTCTATCAGCCGGCGCAGACCGCGCCGATGGTGGACGACTCAATAGTGGCAGTCGTTCTCGAGGCTCACCACCAGCGCGATGAGCTCTCGCTCGACCTTGCGCAGCGTGGCCGTGCCGGTCATGGCCGACTCGTACAGGGCCATGTGGGCGGCCATGGATCGGGGGTTCAGCGAGTGAACGGCCATGATGTGGTCGACCCGGCCGTAGGCGGGGTCGACCACTCGGGAGTAGAGCTCGGCGAGGTCGCCGTCCCAGGAGTCGTCGGGGATGATCTCGATGCGCGCCATGGGTGCAGACTGCCAGTTCAGGAGCAACTGCGCGGCCGGAGGGCCGTTTCGGTGTCGGTTCGGCGTAGGCTCACAGCCCACTGGCTACCAGATCCCGTGGCAGGAGAAAGAAATAATGCGAGGAACTGTCAAGTTTTTCAACAGCCAAAAGGGTTTCGGCTTCATCTCGCGCGACGATGGTGATGACGTATTCGTCCACTTTTCAAACATCGTTGGCGAGAACTACCGAACCCTTGAAGAGGGGCAGGTGGTCGAATTCGACATCGGGCCCGGTCGCAAGGGCGACGAAGCTCGGAACGTGAAGCCAGTCTGAACAGACAGTCTCACTGACGCCGCCGGTCCGATAGACCGGCGGCGTTCCACGTTCGGTTGGCGCGTCGCTGTCCTTGTCGCGCCCGGCGGCGAGCGATATCAGCACTGGTGACCACCGATGGTCCAACAGCCCGACGACGTGGCGGTGGCCGGGCTGGCCTGTGCGCGCCTGAAGGCATTCGGACGTCTCACAACCCCGTACGGGATCGGTGAGACGAATGGTCGGTCATCCACAGCATGGATTGTCTATTAGTCTTTCATGCATGCCATCAGGAGGCGTTGCGCTCCTACCTCGACCTGTCGGTGGCACGGGACCTCGCTGAGATCGCGTCGACGTTTCGCAACGTGAGCAAACTCCGCCGCTACATGCGCGCCTACGCAGCGTCTGTCGGCACCACCGCGGAGCACGCGACCATCCACCACGCCGCGGAGGTGGCGAAGGCCACCGGCGAGACCTACCACGACCTGCTCGACCGGCTGGGCCTGATCGAGGAACTGCCCGGGTGGTCCCACAACCGGCTCAAGCGGCTGACCAAGCGGCCCAAGCGGCACCTGGTCGATCCCGCGCTCGCCGCCGCGGACCATCACGACACGGCCTCTGTGCTGAGCGGGAACCGGGCGCGTCTCGGTGAGCTCTTCGAGAGCGTCGTGGTGGGTCAGATCAGAGCGACCGCCGAAGCGCTCGGGCTGGGCTGGCGGTTCGGCCACTTGCGGTCGGCCGGCGGCGACCACGAGATCGACCTGGTCGCCGACCTGCCCGACGGAAGCGTCCTGGCCTTCGAGTCGAAGCTCTCGCAGGCGGTGGGCCCGGCCGACGTCCGCCACCTGGCGACTCTGCGCGACCGTCTCGGCGACGCCTTCCGCGCCGGGTTCGTGGTCCATCCCGGTGCCACCGCCTTCCGCATCGGCGACCGGATAGCCGCGGTGCCCCTGGGCACGCTGGTGTAGGCCCAGCCAGGGGAGGGCGTCGATGGCCGAGCGCTATCTCGTGATGCCTCGGGGCCACTGCGGCCAGGCCCTCAAGCTAGGAACTACGACCTAGCGCGCATCGATCGAAGCGGCGCCGAGGCGCTGCGCCTGCTGGCTCGTGATGCCGAGGATTGCACCGATGCGCTCCCAAGAGGTCCCCTGCTCACGCGCTGCTCGGAGAGCCTGAACGGCGTGCTCGTCGCAAACGCCAGCGCTGCCGCGATCATCGACAACAACACGGACTCCACCCACGTCGCGTTCGTCCACTCGGGTTCCTTCGGCGAGGATCAGGACCCGCGTGTGCCGGTCGGGACGGTGCGACGCACCTCCTTCGGCATCTCGATCAGCTACGGGGAGATGCCGGTCGCCCGCACCCCCACCTCGCAACAACCGGGCAGCAGGCACTCGGTGACCGAGATGTGGCTGCCCTTCGTGCAGGTGGGACGGATGCACTACTCCGACGGCAGCACCCACATCCTCGTCAAAGGGTGCTGCCCGACGCAGGACGGCGTGACCGACGTCCATCTGACGGTGCTGCGCAACGACCTCGCCGACTTGATCGACCGGCAAGCCATCATCGACTTCGAGACGGCCGTCGAGCTAGAGGACAAGGCCGTCCTCGAAACCCTCCCAGCGGCCTTCCCACTCGATCCGAGGCTCCAGGCCCACACCCAATGCGACCGGCCCGGCATCGCCTACCGCCAGGCCCTCACCGACTTCCTCGCCGACCCGGCTCCCTGATCGCCGCCTCGTTGACCGCCTGGCGACCCTGACATCGGGCTGGTCCGATATGGACCATAGCTGGGTATATTTGGACCAATGGTGCGCGTCGAATTGGAACGGGTTGAGGCATTGGAACTACTGGGCATGGTCGTCGCGCATCTCAACATTGCCGAGGCGCCCGGCGATCTGTCACCGCGAGTCCCGATCCTGCTGGGAATCCGCGACAAGCTCGCCGCCGGTCTGAGGGAGGAGCAATGAGCTACACCGACGCTGATGTGGCTGCGGCTGTCGCGAGAATGGACAAGTACCGGTCCGGCCCCGACTACGAGGTCGGCGCCGCGCTCGCGGTGGTCGGCCTCAGTGCCGAACGGGCCGACAAGGAGATCGCCATCCGCAACGACATGATCCGCGCTGCGCACCGCGTCGGGGCCTCGCTGCGACAGATCGCGGAAGCCTCCGGGCTCGGCCGCAAGACCGTCACCGCGATCGTCGAGGCCGACCCGGTTGCGCTCGCCTCTGAGAGGGAGGAACTCGTCGATCCCCTCGACAGCCTGGTCGGAGGCGTGGACGTCTAGCCCGAAGACGACCTCGACGCGGTCACTTACGGGACCGGGGCGTGAGGTTCGCCGGCACGTCTTTCTGACGGTCAATCCTGGTCGCCGACTGAGGCGGCCGAACGGGCCGCCAGTGCGGCACGGGTCTCGAGCCGTCCCACCAGCGCGGCCAGTCCCGCGGCTGCCACCAGTGCGATGCCCTTCAACAGGGTCTGGGTGAACGACCTCACATCGAGCAGGACCAGGCCGTTCGACAACACGCCGAGGAACACGACCCCGACGAGCACACCGCTGAGCCGGCCCCGGCCGCCGCCGAAGGCGACCCCGCCCAGCAGTATCGCAGTGAGGACATCGATCTCGAAGGCCAGACCGAGCGTGCCGGGTGTCGCGCTGTTGAGCCGGGCGACCAGCAGCGAGCCGCCCAGGCCCGCAGCCGCGCCCGTGGCCACGTACAGCATGAACGGCAGTACCCGGGTCGAGATCCCGGCCAGGCGGGCCGCCTCGGGGTTCACCCCGAAGGCGTAGACGTGCTGGCCCCACGGCGTCCGGTTGAGGAACAGGTAGCCGATCAGAAAGACCCCGGCGGCGATGAGCACCAGGATCGGCACTCCCAGGATCCGGCCGGACCCGAGGTTCGTGAACGAGTCCGGGAACCCGAATATCGGAACCGCGCTGATGTAGAACGTCAGGCCGCGCACCGCGGCCAACGCACCGAGGGTGACCACGATCGGCGAGAGCCCGGTGAAGATCGACAGGGCGCCGTTGGCGACACCGACCGCGGAGCCGGCGAGGATCCCGGCAAGCACCGCAACCGTCACCGGCGTGCCGATGTCGAGGAGGCTGGCGCTCGTCATGCCGCCCAGACCGAGAATCGAGCCGACCGACAGGTCGATACCGCCGCTGATGAGCAGCAGAGCCAGCGGCACCGAGACGATCCCCATGATCGACACCTGTAACAGCACGAGACGGAAGTTGTCGAAGCTCACGAACCGGTCGTTCTGGCTGGCGAAGAACAGGACGAGCAGCCCCAGAGCCAGCAGCAGGGCGTTGTCGGCGAGCAGGCGGACCCTACGCAACGCGGTCCCCCGAGATGCTGTGGTGGGCAAGGGTGAGCAGGGCATGGTCGTCGACGGCGCCGGCGGCTAGCTCCCCGACTGCCTCGCCCTTGTGCAACACGATGACGCGGTCGGCGATGGTGCGCATCTCCTCCGGCTCCGACGAGCTGATGAGAATCGCGATCCCCCGAGCGGCCAGCGCCCTCAGCGACCGGTACACATCCGCGCGAGCGCCCACATCGACTCCCGCAGTCGGCTCGTCCAACACGAGCAGACGGATCTGGCCGCCCCCGCTCAACCACCGGCCGACCACCAGCTTCTGCTGGTTGCCGCCCGAGAACGTCCACGCCGGCGCGGCCGGGTCCGCAGGAGAGATGCCCAACGTCTCCGCGGCCTCGAAGAAGTGCCGACGCTCGCGCCGGCGCCGGCGGAGTCCCCACTCGGCCAGCCGGCGCATGATCGGCATCACCACATTGTCCTCGGCGCTCAGTATCGGGAAGATCGCCTGCGCCGCCCTGTCGGGAGGGATGAAAGCCACCCCGGACCGGATCGCTGACGCCACCGACCTCGGCGCGTAGGCGACGCCGTCGAAGGTCATCCGGCCGGCCGACGGTTTGGCGCCGGCAACCGCCAGCGCCACGTCGGACCGGCCGCAACCCAGCAGGCCGAACAGGCCGACGATCTCACCCGGCCGGACCGAGAACGAGATCGATGCCACATCGTCGGTGCGCAGCGACTCCACCTCGAGGCCGCCGCCGTCGACACTCGGCGCCTGGGCCCGCTCCGGCTGCGACTCGAGCGACCGCCCGACGATCGCCCGGATCACCGTGTCGGCGCTCTGTTCTGCAACCGGCCCCTGGAGGGCGACCTGGCCGTCGCGCAGCACGGTGACGGTGTCGGCGAGGGCCAACACCTCGTCAAGCAGGTGCGTGACGAACAGGATCGGGATCCCCTTGGCCTGGAGCCGGCGCAGCAGCCGCCCGAGGCGCTCCACATCGGGGTCGTCGAGGGCCGCGGTCGCCTCGTCGAGGACCAGGATCCGGGGCTCCGTCGCGATGGCGCGGGCGATGGCCACGAGCTGTTGCAGCGCGGGGGGCAGCGCCTGCACCGGCAAGTCGATGTCGATGTCGAGTTCGAGCTCCTCCAGGGCGGCCCGAGCGATCTGGCGCTGCTCGCGCAGCCGGAGCACCGGACCCGACCGGGGCTCTCGGCCGAGGACCAGATTCTCCGCGATCGACCGCAGACCGATCAGCTTGAGGTCCTGAAAGATGATCGAGACGCCCAGCGCCTGTGATTGCCGCGGCGTCAACTGCTGGTACGGCACCCCGTCAAGGGTGATGGTGCCCGCCTCCCAGCGCACACCGCCGCCCAGGCACTTGATGAGAGTGCTCTTCCCGGCGCCGTTGGCGCCCAGCAGGGCGTGGATCTCGCCTGGCTCGACCGTGAGGGAGACGCCGCGCAGCACCTGACGCCGCCCGTACGACACGGCCAAGTCGTCGACCCGCACCTCGTTGGCCGTCGTCATGGGTTGGAGCCTGTCTTCAGCCCGCGCGCTGCCGGCCGTCGACACGGGTTGGAGCCAGGTCAGCTCGCGTACTGGCCGAGCAGGCGATCCAGGGCCTCGTCGTCGCCGCAACGCACGATCTCGTACGGGAGCGACGCGTCGGCGGGCGAGCCGTCGATGGCCGCGACCAGCGCATCGACGACGGCATAGCCCAGAGCCGCCAAGTCGAGAGCGGCAGTGGCGCGGTACATGCCGCACTCCTTCACCAGCGCAAGAGCCTGCTCGGGCGAGTCCATCCCGCCGAGGAACACGTCGGGTGAGTCGGACGGTATCCCCGCATTCGTGAACGCCTGGTGGGCGCCGATCGTCTGATCGTCGAGGATGCCCAGCACCACGTTCAGGTCGGGGTGCTGCTGCAGGATCGTCTCGGTGGCCATCAGCCCACCCTCGATGGACACACCACCGTCCTGCTCCGCGACGATCTCCGCGCCCGGCGCCATCTCGGCCAGGATCGACTTGTAGAGATCAGACCGCTCGACCGCCAGCGGCGACGGATCGAAGGTCAGGATCGCGACCTTGGCCGAGCCCCGCTCGTTGATCCACTCGGCTGCGGCCTCGGCCAGCCTCCGGGCACCGTCGGCGTTCTGGAACGTCACCGACGAGGTCTGCGGGTCGCTCGGCGCCCCGTAGTTGACCCAGTGGATCCCCTTGTCGAGAGCCTCCGCCGCCAGCGCGGTCGTGTCGCCACCGGGGACGGTGAACACCGCGATGGCGTCGACCTCGGAGACGATCCACGTCTCGATGGCCGCCGCCTGGCGCGCCCCGTCCGCGTTGGCCTCGTCCAGCAGCAACTCGTAGCCGAGCTCCTCGGCCCGGTCCGCGGAGAAGCCGACGATGGCCGTGCGGGTCGGGCTGTTGGTGAACGGTTGGCTGAAGGCGATAGTGCCCCCGCCGGAGTCGTCCGAGTCGCCTCCGCTGCACGCGGCCACCGAGAGCATCGCACCAGCGAGAGCAACCGCCAGCCAGCGCCAACTCTTGAGTCTCATAGCTTTCCCCCTAAGACCGCGGCCTGCCCCTCAGCCCAGCAGTCCAGGGTTCATCGTAAGCTGGCGTAGATTCGGTGTCTAAGCCGCCGCCGCGCAGCTGCCGGTAGGAAACCAGGGGGGAGCTGTGACGTCGAGAACCGTTGAGCCGCCCGGCGCCGAGCCGGACTACGGTTCGCTCGTCCGCGACGACCGGGTGCATCGCACGCTCTACACCGAGCCCTCGGTGTTCGCCGACGAGATGGAGCGCATCTTCGGCCGTACGTGGGTCTATCTCGGCCACGAGAGCGAGATCCCCGAGCCCCATGACTTCAAGCTCACCAATCTCGGCACCCGGCCCGTCATATTGAGCCGGGACGAAGAGGGCACGGCCCGAGCCTTCTTCAACCGCTGCTCGCACCGCGGTGTGACGGTCTGCAACGAGGCACGCGGCAACGCTCCCCGGTTCGTCTGCAGCTATCACGGCTGGACGTACTCGAGCGCAGGCGGTCTGCTCAACGTTCCGTTCCCGTCGGGGATGGGCGATTCCTTCGACCCCGCCGAATGGGGACTGCGCCACCTGGACCGGGTCGAGTCGTACCGAGGGTTCGTCTTCGGCGTCCTGTCTGCCGAGGCCCCGACGCTCGCCGAGCATCTCGGTGCCGCGGCCGCCCTGATCGACGAATGGGTCGACCGCGCCCCCGATGGCGAGATAGTCGTTCGCCACGGTGTGCGAAGGGTGGCGGCTCGGGCGAACTGGAAGCTCTACCTCGACGGCGCAGCCGACGGGCTCCATCCGTTCGCGACCCACCGCTCCTTCGTCGAGATGAGCGCCAGGCACCGTGACGGGCTGTTCATCTCGCAGTTCAGACGGAACCCCGACGAGACCCCGATGTACTCGCGGGTCCTCGGAGGGGGTCATCAGTACCTGGACCAACGGCCCGGGATGGGCGGGCGCGTATGGGACGCGACCAGGCCGGCGCCCGGGACCGAAGCGAGCGTCGCCGACCTCGAGCAGCGGTACGGACCTGAGACCACTGCCGAGATCCTGGAGCGAACCACGGTCGCGGGGATGAACGTCTTCGTCTTCCCGAACCTCTCGCTGGTCGACAACTCGATCGGGGTGGTCCAGCCCCGAGAAGTCAACCGGACCGAGGTCCTGTGGCACGTCACGAGCCTGGCCGGGGCCGAACCGCAGTCGCTCCCGTTGCGCCTTCGCATCGGTGAGGACTTCCCCAACTTCGGCGACCCCGACGACATCGAGAACTGGGAGCGGGCCCAGCGCGGGCTCGAGCTCGTGCCCGATGTCGAGTGGCTCCACACCGGCCGGGGCGATGACGGCGAGGAGGGCGCCCATTACGGCGTGACCAACGAGGCTCCGATGCGGGCGTACCAGCGCGAGTGGCTGAGACTCATGCAGCACCGGGACGGCAACACTCCGTGAGCTCCTACGTCGACAACGAGCTCTACGAGCGGCTCAAGGCGTTCGCGGCTGATTCGACCAGGCTGGGCCGGTCAGACTTCGGCAGCCTCCGCACCGAAGTCGAGTCGCTCATCCTCCACGAGGCACGCCTGCTCGACGATGGCCGCCACCGCGAATGGCTCGACCTCCTGACGGAGGAGGCCGTCTACTGGATCCCCCTGAGCCGTTTCGACGACCCGGCGACCACCTGGTCGCTGGCGTTCGACGACCGCCGGCGGATCGAGGACCGGGTTGCCTGGCTGGGCACGGGCAAGGTGCACGGACAGAGCCCGCCGTCGCGGACCCATAGGAGCCTTGCCGGCGTCGAGGTCTGGCCCATCGACGACGAGACCTGCCGCTCACGATGCTCCTTCATCTGCGACGAGTACCGGCCCGACCGACATCGACGCTGGAGCGGCACCGTCGACTACCGGCTGGTCCGCCGGCCGGCGACCCAAACAGGCCTCGGCGACTGGCGGATCGCATGGAAGATCATCGTCCTGATCGACGCCGAGGGACCCCAGGAGAACCTGACCATCATCTTGTGACGGCGGCGGGCTCGCCGTTGCTCAGCCCGCTCAGAGCGCAGGGCGGGCTGGACCGCTATACCGCTGGGGTTCGCGGGGCTCAGGCCAGGTCGAAGCGGTCCAGGTCCATGACCTTGTTCCAGGCCGACACGAAGTCGGCCACGAACTGCTCTGAGGCGTCGTCGGAGCCGTAGACCTCGGCGATGGCCCTCAGCTGCGAGTTGGAGCCGAACACCAGGTCGACCGCGGTGGCCGTCCAGCTGAGCTCGCCGGTGTCGCGGTCGCGGCCCTCGTAGACGTGCTCGGTCTCCGACACCCGCCATTCGGTGCCCATGTCGAGCAGGTTCACGAAGAAGTCGTTGGTGAGTGTGCCGGCCCGGTCGGTGAGCACTCCCAGCGACGACCCTCCCGAGTTGGCGCCCAGGGCCCGCAGGCCGCCGACGAGCACCGTCATCTCGGGCGCGGTGAGCGACAGCAGGCTGGCCCGGTCCACCAGGACAGTCTCGGGGCGGCGCTTGTCGCCGGCCCGCCAGTAGTTTCGGAAACCGTCGGCGGTCGGCTCCAGCACCGCGAACGACTCGACGTCGGTCTGCTCCGGCGAGGCGTCGGTGCGCCCCGGCGAGAACGGAACTTCCACCTCGACACCGGCGCGGCGGGCGGCCTCCTCGACGGCGGCGCAGCCGCCCAGCACGATCAGGTCCGCCAGCGACACCCGCTTGCCGTCGCCCCGGGATCCGTTGAACCCCGCCTGGATGCCCTCCAGCGCGGCCAGCACCTCCGACAGGGAAGCGGGGTCGTTGGCCTCCCAGTCCTTCTGGGGAGCGAGCCGGACGCGGGCGCCGTTGGCCCCGCCGCGCATGTCGCTGTCACGGAACGTCGAAGCCGAAGCCCAGGCGGCCGCTGCCAGCTGCGAGACCGACAGGCCCGAGTCGAGGATCCTGGCCTTGAGCGCGGCCACGTCGGAGTCGTCGACCAGCTCGTGGTCGACCGCGGGGACCGGATCCTGCCAGATCAGCTCCTCGTCGGGGACCTCCGGGCCCAGGTACCTCACAACCGGTCCCATATCGCGATGCACGAGCTTGAACCACGCCCGGGCGAAGGCGTCGGCGAACTCGTCGGGGTTCTCCAGGAAGCGCCGCGAGATCGGCTCGTAGATCGGGTCCATGCGCAGCGACAGGTCGGTGGTCAGCATCACCGGGGGGTGGCTCGCCGACGGGTCGTGGGCGTCGGGCACGGTGCCGGCGCCGCCGCCGTCGACGGGAACCCACTGCCAGGCACCCGCGGGGCTCTTGGTCAGCTCCCACTCGTAGGCGAACAGGGTCTCGAAGAAGGAGTTGTCCCACGCGGTGGGGGTGGGGGTCCACGCGCCCTCGAGGCCGCTGGTGATGGCGTCGCCGCCCATGCCGGTGCCGAACGTGCTGGTCCAGCCGAGGCCCTGCTCCTCGATGCTGGCGCCCTCGGGCTCGGGGCCGACGTACTGGTCGCCGTCGGCCGCGCCGTGGGTCTTGCCGAAGGTGTGGCCTCCGGCGATCAGCGCCACCGTCTCGGTGTCGTCCATGGCCATGCGGGCGAACGTCTCGCGGATGTCGCGGGCCGCGGCGAGGGGGTCGGGGGTTCCGTTGGGCCCCTCGGGGTTCACGTAGATCAGGCCCATCTGCACCGCGCCGAGCGGGTCGGCGAGCTCGCGGTCGCCGCTGTAGCGCTCGTCGTCGAGCCAGCCGGTCTCGGGACCCCAGTAGATGTCCTCCTCGGGCTCCCATACGTCGACGCGGCCGCCGCCGAAGCCGAACGTCTCGAAGCCCATCGACTCCAGCGCCACGTTGCCGGCGAGGATCATCAGGTCGGCCCACGAGATCTTGCGGCCGTACTTCTGCTTGACCGGCCACAGCAGCCGGCGGGCCTTGTCGAGGTTGGCGTTGTCGGGCCAGCTGTTGAGCGGCGCGAAGCGGTGGGTGCCCGAGCCGCCGCCGCCCCGGCCGTCGTGGATGCGGTAGGTGCCGGCGCTGTGCCAGGTCATGCGGATGATCAGCGGGCCGTAGTGGCCGTAGTCGGCGGGCCACCAGTCCTGCGAGGCGGTCAGCACGTCCTCGATGTCGGCCTTCACCGCGTCGAGGTCGAGGCCGTTGAACTCGGCGGCGTAGTCGAAGTCCTCGCCCATGGGATCGACCTTGGGCGAGTTCTTGTTGAGGGGTCGCAGGTTCAGCTGCTCGGGCCACCAGTGCTGGTTGGCCAGCGAGCCCATGGCCGCGGGCGTCTGGTGCAGCACGGGGCACCCTCCGGCGGGCGCGCTCTCGGTGACTTGGCTGGTGTCCTGGGTGGTCATCAGTACTCCTTGGCTGGTTGGGGGTTTGTTGGTATCGATCCAATCTGCTTGTGGCCGGCGGCGTCGGGCGCTTTCCGGCAGGCGGGGCAGTGGCCCCAGTAGATGACCTCGGCCTCGTCGATGGCGAAACCGAAGTCGTCCTCGACCTCCAGGCAGGGCCGGTAGCCGGCCGCGCAGTCGACGTCGACCATGCGGCCGCAGTCGCGGCACACCAGGTGGTGGTGGTTGTCGTCGACGCGGTCCTCGTAGCGGGCCGCCGAGCGGGCCGGCTGGATGCGCCGGATCAGGCCCTTCTCGGACAGGACGCCCAGCGCGTCGAACACCGCCTGCCGCGACACCGCTCCGATGCCGGAGCGGACCGCGTCGACGAGATCGTCGGCGGTGGCGTGGGGACGGGCCGACACGGCGTTCAGCACGGCCAGCCGCTGGGCGGTCACCTGGATGCCGTTCTCCCTGAGCACCTGCTCGGCGTTCCCGGTCATGCGCCCACTATAACAGATTCTGGATTCAATCCAAAATCAGGAGAAATCTAAATTTGGGGTAGATCGGGACTGATCAGCAGGCGCCGAGGTCGTCCTCGACGTAGGCGCGGATGATGTCGTCGTAGCTGCCGTCGGCCTCGAAACCGAGGCTGCCGGCCCGGACGGCGTCGAAGCGCTCGGGCCATCCGGCCACGATCGCGGCGACCACGGGATCGGCCTCCTCGCGGATCAGGTCCACGACGGCGGGGCCGGCGACCCGACCGAGCGCCTCGATCTGCTCGGCGACCGTCACCGACACGCCCGGCATGGTGAGGTTGCGGCGAGGACCGAGCCGCGAGGTGTCCAGTTCGGCGGCATGCACCAGGAACCCGACGGCGGCGCGGGGGCTGGCATGGGAGTGGCGCACGTCAGGCGAGACCGGCAGCGTCGCTTCCCGGCCTGCGAGCGGCTCGCGGATGATGCCCGAGAAGAAGCTGGAGGCGGCCGCGTTGGGCGAGCCGGGACGCACGCTGACGGTGGGCAGCCGGATACCGACACCGTCGAGGAACCCGCGGCGGCTGTAGTCGGCCAGCAGGGCCTCTCCGATCAGCTTCTGCGTGCCGTACGACGTGAGCGGCGTGGGGTGGAAATCGTCTGGGATGGGATCGGGAAACGGCGCACCGAACACCGCTATCGACGAGGTGTACACCACGCGGGGCGCGCCCGGTGCCAGTCGCAGGGCGTCGAACAGCTGCCGGGTGCCGTCGAGGTTCACCCGCATGCCCTTGTCGAAGTCGGCCTCCGCCTCCCCGGAGACCACTCCGGCGAGATGGAACACGACATCGGGTCGCAGCGAGACGAGTGCTTCCGCGACCCCGGACCGGGAGAGATCGGCGGCATGGGTTGCGCACAGGCCGGAGTCGACCGGGGCCTCGACCAGGTCGACGAGGTCGATGGCGTCGATGCTCTCGGCCCGCAGACGGCCCCGCTCGACGAGGCGCCGGGTCAGCTTGCGGCCGAGCATGCCCGCTCCGCCGGTGATGAGGATGCGCACAGGCTCTAGCCGCGGCCCACCAGGGGCATGCCGCTGGCCATGACGGTCATGGTGAGGACATTGGTGTCCGCGGGAAGGCTGGCCATGTACGCCACAGCCCGGCCGGCGTCGTCGGGGTCGAAGGTGGGTTCGGGCCGGATGCTGCCGTCGGCCTGGGGCACGCCCTCGTGCATCCGCGCCGTGAGAGCAGTCCGTGCGTTGCCGATGTCGATCTGACCGCAGGTGATGCCGAAGGGCCTGCCGTCGAGCGACAGCGACTTGGTCAGCCCGGTGATCGCGTGCTTGGTGGCCGTGTAGGGCGCGCTGTTCGGCCTGGGCGCCTGGGCCGAGATCGACCCGTTGTTGATGATCCGCCCGCCTGGGGGTTCCTGGGCCTTCATCAACCCGAACGCGTGCCGGGCGCAGAGGAACGAGCCGGTCAGGTTCACGTCCACCACGCGCTGCCAGTCCCCGACCCCGAGCTCGTCGATCGGCACCGGCGGCGCGACCGTTCCCGCGTTGTTGAACAGCAGGTCGAGGCGGCCGTGGTCGGCGCGCACCTGATCGAACAGGGCCGCCACGGCGGCCGGGTCGCTGACGTCGGCGGCGACCGCTGAACCCGACCCGCCGGCACGATCGCACTCCTCGGCGGTCTCGGACAGCAGGTGCGCCCGCCTGCCGACGGCGATCACGTGCCAGCCGTCGCGGGCCAGGGCCAGCGCGGCCGCCTTCCCCAGCCCGGTGCCCGCTCCGGTCACCATTGCGATCCGGCGATCCTGCATCGTCCTATCCTCGCAGCGCGCGCACCGGACGCGCCACAGCACCGGCAAGCAGATGCCGCAGGCAGCGGAGCGGGGAGCGCGGCAGCCGCCACAGCACCGGCAAGCCAAGGGGCTCGACCCCCGCCGAGTAGCCTGACCCCCATGGGCTCCGCTCCCGATCCACCGAGACACGAAGGAGCCGGTGTGTCCCTTCCCGCCGCCGGCGGCGACCGCGAGCTCCGATCGTCGGCTTGGTTCGGGGTCGGAGGCGACCTGAACCTGTCGGCGCTGTACCTGGAGCGCTACCTGAACTACGGGCTCACCCGCGAAGAGCTGCAGTCCGACAAGCCCAAGATCGGGATCGCCCAGACCGGCTCCGACCTGTCGCCGTGCAACCGGCACCACCTGGAACTGGCCAAGCGGGTGCGCGAGGGGATCCACGAGGCCGGCGGGATCGCGTTCGAGTTCGGGATGCACCCCATCCAGGAGACCGCCAAGCGACCCACGGCAGCGCTGGACCGCAACCTGGCCTACCTCGGACTGGTAGAGGTGCTGCAGGGCTATCCCCTCGACGGGGTGGTACTCACCATCGGCTGCGACAAGACCACTCCGGCGTGCCTGATGGCCGCAGCGACCGTGAATCTGCCGGCCATCGCGCTGTCGGTGGGCCCGATGCTCAACGGCTGGCACGAGGGCCGCCGAACCGGCTCGGGCACCATCGTCTGGGAGGCTCGCAGGCTCTACGCCGCCGGCGAGATCGACGAGGCCGGGTTCGTCGACCTGGTGGCTTCGTCGGCGCCCTCGGCGGGCTACTGCTCCACGATGGGAACCGCCACCACGATGAACTCCCTGGCCGAGGCGCTGGGCATGCAGTTGCCCGGCTCGGCGGCGATACCCGCGCCGTACCGGGAGCGGGCCCAGATGGCGTACCGCACCGGCCGGCGAATCGTCGAGATGGTGCGCGAGGACTTGCGCCCCTCCGACATCATGACCCGGGAGGCGTTCGAGAACGCCATCGTCGTGAACTCCGCCATCGGCGGGTCCACCAACGCTCCGATCCATCTCAACGCCATCGCCGCGCATCTCGGCGTGCCCCTCGACAACGACGACTGGCAGAAGTACGGCCTGGCCGTGCCGCTGCTGGTGAACCTGATGCCGGCCGGGGAGTACCTGGGGGAGGACTACCACCACGCGGGCGGGGTGCCCGCGGTGGTGGGCGAGCTGATGCGGTGCGGGCTGTTGCCCCATCCCGACGCCCTCACCGCCAATGGCCTCAGCATCGGCGAGAACTGCGCCGCAGCGCGGATCGCGGATCCCGATGTGATCCGCAGCGTCGACGAGCCGGTCGTGGCCGATGCCGGCTTCGTGCACCTGTCGGGCAACCTGTTCGACAGCGCCATCATGAAGACGAGCGTCATCTCTGACGAGTTCCGCCGGCGCTACCTGTCGGATCCCGACGCTCCGGACGCGTTCGAGGGCCGGGCCATCGTGTTCGACGGCCCCGAGGACTACCGCGCCCGGATCGAGGACCCCGATCTGGACGTCGACGAGGACTGCATGCTGATCGTGCGCGGCGCAGGCCCGGTGGGATTCCCGGGCGCGGCCGAGGTGGTGAACATGCAGCCTCCCGCCGCGCTGCTCGTCCGGGGGGTGCACTCGCTGCCGTGCATCGGCGACGGCCGACAGTCGGGGACCTCGGCCTCGCCGTCGGTCCTCAACGCCAGCCCCGAGGCCGCGTCCGGCGGCGGACTGGCGCTGTTGCGAACCGGTGACCGGATCCGCATCGATCTGCGACGCGGCCGCGCCGACATGCTCGTCGACGACGCTGAACTCGAGCAGCGGCGGGCCGAACTCGAGGCGGCCGGCGGCTACCCGGTCCCGGAGTCTCAGACCCCCTGGCAGGAGATCCAGCGCTCGATGGTCACCCAGTTGGACGAGGGCATGGTTCTGCGGCCTGCGCTGAAGTACAGGGACACCTCCCGCACCCACGGCATCCCGCGCCACAACCACTAGGGGAGACTCAACGCCGTGCCATTAGTACGATCCTGAAATAGGTTTCCGTGCGATTGTTTCGAGTGAGAGCTACACATCTGGCGGACGGGCTGGTGCAACAGACTACGCCGATTATAGCGCTGACAGCTATATCACTCGACGATATGGGCCTTTCTGCATTTGTCGGCAACGGCAGGCGGATAGGGTTATCGTCCTGCGTACAATGGAAGCGTTGACCTGCATCTATCGTGTTATGGAAGCCAAGGATACGTGTGAAATGATCGACACTGGAGTGGACATAGATTCTGTTGTACAGAGTGACATAGGCGCGGCAATTGCCGTGCTATTGTCTTATCATCAGGGAGGCTTGTGACCAGTACCGTGCCCTCGAAACACCGTCTAGCGATTCCCGACGAGGCCCTCTCGGACCGGACAGCCCAGGCGGCGGACACCCTTGAGCAGTTCTTGGATCGGCATCCGGAGGCATCTGCCGCGTCGCTGTCGATGCGCCTGGGTGAGGACGAAACGGCCTTGGACGTGCCTGTCGACGTCCTGCGGCTCCTCGCCCGCATGCTGGCGGAGACCGCAAGCGGCAACGCGGTGGCGGTCTCGCCGGTCGACGCGGAGCTGACGACTCAGCAGGCCGCTGACCTGCTCAACGTATCGCGACCGTATCTCGTCAAACTGCTGGACGAGCGCAGAATGCCGTTCCGTCGTGTCGGCAATCGGCGCAGGATCCTTCTCGTGGACGTCATGGCCTTCAAGCACGACGACGAGTCCGAGCGTCGCGCCATCGCAGCCGAGTTGAGTGCCAAGACGGAGGAGACGGAATAGGACGCCGGGTTGCCCAGTCCTGTCAGACTCGTATCTGTAGCGTCAATAGGCGCACAAGTAGTCGCAACACGAGAACTACAACCATTCGCAGTGTCGAGGCGGTCGTCTCTGTTGCCTACGGGTTGTCGGTTGCGTCGATTACTCGGGTGTCACATATGCGGCCGTGAGTCCTCCGTCGACCAGCAGGTTGGCGCCTGTCATGTAGGAGGACTCGTCAGACGCGAGGAACAGGGCGGCTGCGGCCATCTCCGCGGCCTCACCGAAGCGTCCCATCGGCACATGCACGAGTCGGCGCTGCCGCTTCTCGTCGGTGTCGAGGTAGGACATCAGCAACTCCGTGCGGAGCGGGCCCGGGGACAGAGCATTGACCCGTATGTTCTCGCGGGCATGGATGACCGCCAGCTCGCGTGTCATCGCCAACACCGCTCCCTTGGACGCGGTATAGGCGATCTGGGGCGTGGCGGCGCCCACGGACGCCACGAAGGACGCGGTGTTGATGACGGATCCCGCGCCCGCCCTGCGCATGGCCGGTATCTGGTGGCGGCATCCGTAGAGCACGCCCTTGAGGTTCACCGCCAGGGTCTTGTCGATGGTGTCGGTGGTGGTGGCGACGGCGTCGGCGTCGTCGGCCATCATGATCCCGGCATTGTTGAAGGCGATGTCGAGGCGCCCGTAGGTCGCCTCCGCGGTCTGCACGGCCACGGCGACATCGGCATCGTCGGACACGTCGGCGTGCACTGCGGTGGCCTCGCCCCCGCTCGCTCGGATCAGTTCGACGGTCTCGTGGTTGGCTTCCGCGATGTCCACCGCCACGATCCGTGCGCCCTCCTCGGCGAAGCGCACAGCGGCAGCCCGACCGATGCCGCTGGCCGTGCCCGTGATCAGTGCAACCTTGCCCTCGAGTCTCATGGCCCCTCCTAGTCAACTCGTCAGTGAGCCGCCGTTGATTCCACCACGCGGGCGCCCTGATCGGCGAGGCCCCGGGCGAACCCTGCTCCGATGTTGCGTCCCGCTCCCGTCACCAGGGCTGTGCGTCACTCAAGTCGAACATCTCTCCGCTCCCTTCGGAGCGAGAGTAGGGGATCGGTGCGGGCGAGCGTGCCTGCCGTCACACTGCGCAGGCCGTCCCAGCGCGCAGGGCGGGCGGCTCGGCGGGAGCCGGGCTGGCTAATGCCTTCGAAGGCCGTCCCAGCGTGCAGGGCGGGCGGGTCGCGCCAGTAGCGTCGGTTGGTGCAGAGTCCAGTACGCCTCGTCTACCTGCTGCGGCCCACCGTCAAGGCCGGCATCCTCCTGGCGGTCGGCTTCAGCGTGCTGGCCTTCGTGTCGACACCGTTCTTGATGCCCGAGATCGCTGACCACTACGGGATCAGCCTCGGCGCCGCGTCGCTGATCGGCGTATTCCAGCTGGGCGGGTTCGTCATCGGTTCCTGGGGCGCGGGTCGCTGCCTGCAACCCCGCGACCCGGTGTTCGTGGGATCCCTGGTGGCCGCCTCGGCTGCCAACCTTGCTTCCGCAGCTCTGCCGGCCTTCGCGCTGCTGGTGCCGCTGCGCCTCGTCAACGGGGTGGCGCTGGGCCTTCTGGCCTGGTACGGCTGGGTGCAGGCCTTCGGTGACGATCGTCGCATGGGCGACGTGGCCGTCGCCGGCCCGGTAGTGGGGGTGGTCGCCGCGCCGGCGGTCTCGGCCCTTCTGGAGGCCGGCGGCATGCGGCTCGTGTTCGCCATGCTGGCCACGGTCTCGCTGATCCCGCTCGCGTTCGGTTTCCGCAGCGAGGTGAGAGAGCTTCCCAAGGACCGCGCCCGCCACCGGGCGGTTCCCGCAGCGCGGGTGCTTCTCGGCTGCCTGGGCCTGTTCACCCTGGGCGGCTCGGCGGTGTTCATCTACGCAGTGGTGCTGGGAACCGGCCACCCGGGACTGTCGGTGACGGTGGTCGCGGTGGGATTCAGCCTCAACGCGGTCGTGGCCATTCCAGGCGCCCGGCTGAGGGCCGTCCGGAGGATGCCGAGCCTGTGGATGGCCGCCACCGCGGTCTGCGCGATCGTGGTCGCCACCGCCGACTGGCCGTGGCTCTTCCTCGGCGCCATCGTGGTGTGGGGATTCTTCTTCTGGGCTGCGATACCGGGCGTCTTCGACGTGCTGGCCAGCCGGTCGCGCTATCCCGAGGAGCGGGTGGGCGATGCTCAGGCGCTCATGGCCGCGGGCCGCGCCGGCGGACCGCTGCTGGGCGGGCTGCTCATCGACCACGCCGGAGCCACCGCGCTGGGCATAGTCGGCAGCTCTCTCATGCTCGTCGCCGCGATAGGGGTGTTCGCCATCAGGACCGTCGCCAGGCCCCTTGCCGGCCGCTGATAGTGGCGGCGCCACCATCCGGCAATGACCGCTGAGCCAATCGAACTCTCCACGGTTCTGTGTGCACTTCTCGGCCATATGGACCGGCAACCGCACACAGAACGAGGGCGTCGGGAGCTAGGCGTGCAAGCGGATCTGGCCTGAGCCGTCGGTGACCTGGCCGATGACTGCGGCCTCATGGCCCGAGAGCCGAAGCTCGGTCACCGAGGCCAGGGCTGCGTCCTGGCTGACCATGCCGAGCAGCAGCCCGCCCGATGTCTGGGCGTCTACCAGCATGGTCACCGACTGATCGCTCACATCGCCCGTGCCCAGGTGCGGCGAGACCCATTCCAGGTTGCGCGTCGTCCCGCCGGGCACCATCCCCAGCGCAGCCAACTCCCTGGCTCCCTCGATCAACGGAACCTCACCGGCCGAGATCTCCAGATCCACGCCTGATTCCTGAGCCATGCGCAAGCCGTGGCCCAGCAGGCCGAAGCCGGTCACGTCGGTGGCCGCGGTGGCGCCGTGGCGCATCGCGGCGGCAGCCGCGGCCTCGTTGGACCTGGTCATCTCGACAACAGCCCGATCCACGACGTCGTCCCGGGCCTCGCCGGCCTTGACGGCGGTGGAGATGATCCCGGTGCCCAACGGCTTGGTGAGCACTAGCGCGTTGCCGGGCCGCAGCCCCGAGTTTGTGAGCATGCGTGACGGGTCGACCTCGCCCACGACGGCCATCCCGTACTTGGGCTCGGGGTCGTCCACTGTGTGGCCCCCGCCCACGACGAAACCGCAGGCCCGGGCGGTGTCCTCGCCGCCCGCGAGCACCTCGGTCAGAAGGTCGTTCGAGAGTTCCTCGGAGTTCCAGGCCACGAGGTTCAGCGCCAGCAGGGGCCGGCCGCCCATGGCATAGACGTCCGACACCGAGTTGGTGGCCGCGATCCGACCCCAAGTGCGGGCGTCGTCCACCACCGGGGTGATGAAGTCGGCGGTCAGCACCAGGGCCCGCCCGCGGCCGATTCGCCACACGGCGGCGTCATCGCCGGTGGCCAAGCCCACGAGCAGCTCCGGTGGGGGATCAGGGGTGAGGCCGCGCACAACTTGCGCCAGATCGCTCGGAGCGATCTTGCAGGCTCAACCAGCGCCGTGGCTGAACTCCGTGAGCCTTCGGGCCATCGCGATCACCCCCTTCATGCGGACGTTTGTGCAGCATCCGCAGGATAGGCGGCGAGCCGCGCGGTGCCGGGGACGGCGGCACGGGGCCTCCGGGCGGAAGGGGGGAGGCCGCTAGGGTGCATCCGTGCTCGTCGACCGGAGGCTCCAGACCCGGGCCACGGAGCTGTTCGGCGTGTCGTACCCGATCGTGCAGACCGGCATGGGATGGGTGGCCGGCCCGTCGCTGGTGACCGGCACCGCCGATGCGGGCGGGCTCGGGATCCTGGCCTCGGCCACCATGACCCTCGACGAGATGGACGCGGCCATCGCGGAGGTCCGCTCCCGCACCGACCGGCCCTTCGGGGTGAACCTGCGCCCCGACGCGGCCGACCTGGCCGACCGTGCCGACAGGCTCGCCGCCGCCGGCGTGCAGGTGGCCAGCTTCGCGGGCCCGCCCCCGGCGGAGGTGGTGAAGCGCCTGCGAGACGGCGGCGTGCTGGTGATGCCCACCGTCGGGGCCCGCCGCCACGCCGAGAAGATGGCCGAGCTCGGCGCGGACGTCATCCTGTGCCAGGGCGGCGAGGGCGGCGGCCACACCGGCTCGATTCCCACGTCGCTGCTGCTGCCCCAGGTGGTCGACGCGGTGGACGTGCCAGTGATCGCGGCGGGCGGGTTCCACGACGGGCGCGGCCTGGCTGCAGCCCTGGCCTGGGGCGCGGACGGCGTGGCCATGGGCACCCGCTTCCTGCTGACCGCCGACTCCAGGGTGCCCGATGCGGTGAAGTCGGTGTACCTGGGCACCCCCGTCACAGGCACCGTGGTGTCGAGCAGCATCGACGGCAAGCCCCAGCGGGTGATCCGCACCGGCCTGGTCGACTCGCTGGAGTCGGCCCGGCTCACCCGCCTGGTGAGGGCCGCGGCCAATGCGTGGCGCTTCCGGGGCGTAACCGGCATGTCGATGGCGGCGATGCTGCGCGAGGGGCTGGCCATGCGCCGCGGCCAGCAGCTGACCTGGAGCCAGACAGCCATGGCGGCCAACGCTCCGATGCTCACCAGGGCGACCATGGTGAACGGCGACATCGACGCAGGAATCCTGCCCACCGGCCAGTGCGTGGGAGTGGTGGACGACCTGCCGACGTGCGCGGATCTGATCGAGCGCATCGTGGCCGAGGCGGTCGCCGCGCTGGACCGGGTCGCACCACCCCAACCCCGCTAGCTTCCGGTTCCATGTGCGGTCGCTACGTGTCGGCCACCCCGCCGGACGAACTGGCCAAGTACTTCGGTGCCCTGGCGCCGCCGGCGGAGCACGCTCTGTCGCCCAACCACAATGTGGCCCCGACCCAGACCGTGTACGCGGTGCGGGAGCGGGACGGCGCCCGCAGCCTCGACACACTGCACTGGGGGCTGGTGCCGTTCTGGGCCAAGGATCCCAAGATCGGCAACCGGATGATCAACGCCCGCGCTGAGACCGTCGCCCAGAAGAACTCCTTCCGGGTGCCCTTCTCCCGCCGGCGCTGCATCATCCCCGCCGACGGCTTCTACGAGTGGCAGCGCCTCGATGGCTCCAAGCGCAAGCAGCCGATGTTCATCAGCCGTCCCGACGGGGAGCCGTTCGCGTTCGCGGGCCTGTGGGAGAAGTGGCGCGACGCCAACAACCTCGACGCCGACGGCGAACCCCTGGAGCTGCACTCCTGCACCATCATCACCTGCGAGGCCAACGACGCGATGGCGGAGATCCACGACCGGATGCCGGTGGTGCTGCCACCGGGCTCATGGGACTTCTGGCTGGAGCCGTCCAACACCGACTCCGAGGCTGCGGCCGGCCTGCTGCTGCCGGCCCCTTCGGGCCTGATCCGGATGCACCCCGTGTCCACCGAGGTCAACAACGCCCGCAACAACGGCTCGCACCTCATCGAGCGAGCCGACCCGATCGAGGTCTGACCCCTCTTTCGCCAGAGGGAGACCGAGGGGTCGCCTGAGCAAGGTCAGCCGGACTGGGCGATGTGCTCCCTCAGCCGTGCCGCGATGGCGTCGAGGTCGTCGGGGTCGGGGCTGGTGTCGGCCTGGGCGAAGTCGAGATCGGCCATGGTGGAGATGGGCACCACATGCACGTGGACATGGGGGACCTCGAACCCGGCGACTATCAAGCCGACGCGGTCCGGTGCGAGCCCCGCCGCCTGCTGGGCGGCGGCCACGCCATGGGCCACCGCCATCAGATGGGCAATCGTCTCGGAGTCGAGATCCACCCAGTGGTCGACCTCGACTATCGGCACCACCAGCACGTGGCCCGGGTTGAGGGGTCGCACGTCCATGAAGGCGACGCAGACGTCGTCTCGCCACACGAAGCGGCCGGGTATCTCTCCGTCGATGATCCGGGTGAAGATTGATGGCATCGGCTGATCGTAGGCTGAAGGGCCATGGCAGCGCCGAGAACCGGCGAGGACCGGATCCTCACCGTCCCCAACCTGATATCGGCCGCCCGGCTGGCCTGCGTCCCGTTGTTCCTGTGGCTGCTGTTCGGCGCCGAGGACCGCTGGGCCGCGGCCCTGCTTTGGGGCGCCCTGGGAGCCACCGACTGGGTCGACGGCTGGTGGGCCCGGCGATTCGACTCGGTCAGCAAGGTCGGCAAGCTGCTCGATCCGATCACCGACCGGGCCGTGCTGCTGGCCGGAGTCCTGGCGGTCGGCTTCGACGGCTCCGTTCCGTGGTGGCTGGTGGTGCTCACGCTCGCCCGGGAGGGCATCGTGGCCATTGTGGGGCTGGTGCTGCTGTCGCTGGGGGCCAAGCCGATAGACGTGACCTGGTGGGGCAAGTGCGCCACCTTCGGCCTCTACTTCTGTTTCCCGCTGCTGCTGGCCGGCGCCTCCGACATCGCGGCGGCCGAGGGCTTCCGGGTCGCTGGATGGGTGTGCGCCGTACCCTCGCTGGTCTACAGCTACCTGTCGGCGGTGCAGTACATACCGTTGGGACGCGAGTCCCTCCGTCAGGGACGAGCCGAACGGGAGGCCCAGTGAGCACAACCGCCGGATCCCGGCCGGAGGTGTCCCCGTGAGCGTGCGGTGGGGTGTCTGGTTCGAGCCGACGCAGCCGGTGAGGCGCCTGGTCGAGCTGGCCCGCCTGGGAGAGTCGCTGGGCGCGGAGGCGTGCTACGTCGCCGACGAGGGCACCGAGCGGGACACCTACGTGGCCCTCACCGCCATCCTCGGGGCCACCGGCCTGACGGTCGCGCCCGCCATCACCAACCCGTTCAGCCGCCATCCGGTCGCCACGGCCGCAGCCATCGCCACCCTGGCCGAGCTCGCCCCGGGACGGGTCATGCACGGCCTGGGAGTGGGCGGCAGCCGGGTGCTCAAGCCGCTCGGCATGGACCCCGAGCGCCCGTTCACCGCCCTGCGGGAGACGTTCGAGATCAACCGGCGCCTGCTGGCCGGTGAGACGGTGGGGGAGGCGTCGCTGCCCTGGTTCCGCCCCGAGGAGCCCGTGCCGATCGCGGTGGCCGGCAGGGGGCCGCGGGTACAGCGACTCGCGGCCGAGCACTCCGACTGTGTGATCCTGTCGGCCGCGCCGCCGGCGGAACTGCCCGCCTTCGCGGCCCGCATACGCGCCGCGGGCTCGGCCGAGATCGCCTGGTCGGCCTACATGGCCTACAACGCCACCGAGCGGCGCCGGGTGCTGCCCCACTTCTCCTATATGGCCGTGGACGCACCCGCCGAGGTCCGGGCCGCCGACGGCCTCGACGACGCCACCACCGACGAGGTCCGCCGCCTGATGCTGTCCGGTCGGATGCACGACGCCGCCAAGCTCCTGCCCGACGCCCTGGTGGACCGCTACGGCCTGGCCGGCACCCCTGAGGAGATCTCGGCGCGGATCGGCGAGCTGCGCGCCTGCTTCGACATCTTCATGCTGCCCATGAACGACGAGCCCACCGCAGCCGACCACATCCGGGCCGGCGCCGAGATCTTCGACGCCGCCGGACCATGACCGAATCCCTGCAGGCAAGGACCTGTGAGGGCCTCGACTACGGGGATCTCGGGTGGGGCGGGGGCTAGGCCTGGGGGATGGCGGAGTAGGCGGGGAAGTCGGGGTCCACGACGGAGTGGATGCCGAGCCCCATGGCCACCCGGTTGACGTAGTTGAGGTGAGCGCACTGGGCGTTGACGTCGACGATGTCGAGGTCGTCGAGGCCCGCGGCCCGCAGCGCCTCGACGTCGTCCGCGGTGATCGAGCCCGGCGAGCGGGTGAGCTTCACCGCGTAGCGCACCACGGCCGCGTCGGCCGGTTCCAGGCCCAGAGACTCGAAGCAGCCGGGGTCGGCGGCCAGCTTGGCGATGGCCTCGTCGTCGAGACCGGTCTGGCGCAGCTTGATCGTCACCTGGCTCATGCAGTGGACGGTGCCGTTGATGGCAGAGGTCACGAAGCTGATCAGGTTGCGCTGGTGGGCGGTGAGGCGGGACGGGCACTTCTCGGTGGCCGCGTACAGATCGAGGCGGGCCGCGACCAGCGCCGGGTGCAGCGAGCCGGCCATGGTCATCTCTGTCGGCTCGCCGAGCGCCCTGGCCTGGCGGTCATAGTGGGACCTCAGCTCGCCCTCGGCCTCGTCGTATGGAATCGTGGAGATCCACATTCGCCGCTCCTGTCGCCGTGACGATCGTGAGGAAGATGACCGGATTCCAGGGTCTAGGGCTGTCGCTGTCGAACGAGGATCCCGTCGCCGACACGCTAGCCGTGGTGGCCGCGGCCGAGCGCCTCGGCTTCGACGAGGTGTCGCTGCCCGAGAGCAGGCTGTTCAACTCAGTGATGGCCGTGGCCGCGGCCGCGCTGCATTCCACCGAGCGCATCACCGTGCGCATCGGCGTGGCCAACCCCGTGTTCCGCCATCCGGTGCTGCTCGCGCTCGAGGCGGCCACGCTGGCCGACATCGGCCCCGGGCGGGTGCGCTACGGGCTGGGCGCGGCCGAATGGACGGTGAGGCGCTTCGGCATGGCGCCGGACGGCTGGCGCCCTCTCACCAACACCGTCGAAGCGGTGCGGGCGGTGCGCCGGCTCACCTCGGGCGACGAGCTCGACTTCGAGCCGGCCACGTTCTCGGTGGCGCCGGGGCTGCGCCTGGACCGGCCGCCGGCCTCGCCCGTGCCGGTCGACGTGGGAGCGGTCAGCCGGCGGATGATGGAGGTCTCGGGCCAGTACGCCGACGGGGTGCAACTCGGCGCCATCACCAGTGTCGGCTACACCCGCTGGGCCCGGGCGCGGCTGGCCGACGGTTCGCAGCGGGCCGGCCGCAATGTCGACGAGCTGCTGCTGAGCGCCAACGTCCTCACCAGCGTGGGCTCCGACCGGGCCGAAGCCCGCAACGCCGTGAAGGAGGTCCTCGCCTACTACCTGGCCCGGGTCGAGGGTGTGGTGGTGGACGAGGCCGGTGCCGATCCCGAGGCGGTGGCCGCAGTGCGGGCCGCAGTGGCCGAAGGCGGCGAGCAGGCCGGCGCGGCGGTGCTCAGCGACAGCCTGGTGGACGTGTTCGCGGTGGCCGGCACTCCCGACGACGTGATCGAGGGGCTGAGGCCCTTCGCCGACGCCGGCCTCGATCTGCCCCTGGCCTGGTACACGTTCGGGCCCGACCGCGACGAGGGAGTGCGGCTGCTGGCCGAGCAGGTCCGCCCAGCGGTCGTCGAGGCGTGACCACCGGACGCTGCGCCCGGACGTGACGCCCACGCCAGAGTCTGCGAAGCTGGACCCTTGATGGCACGAGGACCCCTGGTATCGACCCGGTGGCTGGCCGATCACCTCGACGATCCCGGCGTGCGGGTGGTGGACTGCCGCTGGTACCTGCGCCCCTTCGACACCCGCTGCGGTGACGAGGAGTACGCCAAGGCCCACATTCCCGGCGCGGTCCACGCCCGTTGGGACACGGAACTGGCCGACCCGGACCGCCCCGACCTGTGGATGCTCGCCGGACCGGAGCGCTTCGCGGAGGCCATGGCCGAACGGGGCATCGGCGACGGCACCTTCGTCGTGGCCTACGACGACCAGCACGTGACCGCGGCGGCCCGGCTGTGGTGGGCGCTGCGAACCTACGGCCACACCGACGTGGCCGTGCTCGACGGCGGCATCACCAAATGGCAGGCCGAGGACCGTCCCACCACCAGCACCGTGCCTCGCTACCCGCGGGCCCGCTTCACACCCCGCTTCAACCCCGACCTCTACGTGACCCACCAGCAGATGCGGGCCGCGGTGGGCACCCCGATCCGTCTTGTCGACGGACGCATGGCCGGGGCCCGCCAGCAGGACGGCGGCGCCATCCCTGGAAGCATCGTCGCTCCCGGCATCACCTTCACCGGTCCCGACGGCACCTGGGCCGACCCCGACGAGGCCTCCCGGCGGCTGGCCGACGCCGGCGCCTGCATCCCGGAGGCGACCATCGCCTACTGCCGGGGCGGCGTGGGGGCCTGCGGCACCGCGCTGGCCTACGCCATCGCGGGCCATGGCGACGTCGCCGTGTACGACGGCTCCTGGACCGAGTGGATCACCGATCCCGAGTCGCCCCGAGCCCTCGACAGCCCGCCGCCCGGCCGGGAGGGCGAGCGGGTGGACGACGATTCGTGAGGACTCCGGCGAGCGTTCAGCGGGGCCTTGGCCCCCGCGGGAGTCACCCGTAGTCTCCTCGGCATGACTCCCCAGCGCGATCCGATCGCGGCGGAGGCCCGGGATCGGCACCTCGACCGCCTCACCGCGCAGGGCCACGACGCGCTGGTCGTGGGCGGAGGGATCAACGGCGCCATCTCGGCGCTGGCGCTGGCCTCCCACGGCGTGAGGGTGGCGCTCATCGAGTCCGAGGACTTCGGCTCAGGCGTGAGCCAGGAATCGTCCAACCTCATCTGGGGCGGCTTCAAGTACCTGCAGACCTACGAGCTCGGACTCGTCGCCGGCCTGTGCCGCTCGCGCAACCTGCTGGCCCGCTCGTACGCGAGCCGGGTCCAGGAGGTCCGATTCCTGGCCGCGCTCGGCCCCACGTCGCCGTATTCGCCGACCTACGCCACGCTCGGAGCGCACGCCTATTGGGCTCTGGGGCGCTTCGCCACCGGCCGCCCGCGGCGGCTGTCGGCACGGGCGCTGGCAACCGTTGAGCCCGCCGTCCACTCCGAGGGGGTGCGGGGAGCGGTCGAGTACTCCGACTACCTCCTCGTCGACAATGACTCCCGCTTCGTGCTCCAGCTGCTGCTCGACGCGGTTGCCAAGGGAGCGGTAGCGGTGTCGCGGCTGCGCCTGAACCACGCTGAGCGGGCCGGCGAGCACTGGCACGCCGAGGTGACCGACCAGTTGACGGGGAGCAGCCACACCGTGTCGGCGAGCGTGCTGGTCAACGCTGCAGGCACCAGGGCGACCGACCTCGCGGAGCTGACGGGATCGACGCTGCGATCGGCTCTGTGCTTCTCCAAGGGTGCCCACATCGTGGTGCCCAAGGTGACGGAATCGGGACGGATCCTGGCCTTCTTCGATGACGATCAGCGGCTGTTCTACGTGATTCCGATGGGCCATCGCTCTGTGATCGGCACCACCGACACCCGCGTCGAGAGCTCGGACGTGTCGATCACACACGACGACCGCCACTTCCTGCTCGATCAGGCCAATGCGCGGCTGCAGCTTTCTTCGCCGCTGCGCGACGACGACGTGATCGCGTACCGCTGCGGGGTTCGTCCCTTGGTGATCGGCGCGGGCGAGGACACCGATCGTGACTGGACCGAGCTGTCGCGCCGCCACGCAGTCGAGGCCGATCAGGGCCGGGGAACGATCTCCATCCTCGGGGGGAAGCTCAGCGACTGCCTCAACGTGGGCGAGGAGGTCGTGGCGGCCGCCCGCTCCTGCGGTCTCGAGCCTGCGCCTCCGGAGCGGGCCTGGTTCGGCGAGCCCCCCGAAGGGGTCCGGGCTCGCTTCCAGCGCAGCGCGACCCGGGCCGGCATCGACGAGCTGGCAGCTGCGCGGCTCTGGCGGCGCCACGGCCGCCGGGCTCTGGAGATCGCCGACCTGATAGACGAGTCGCCGGAGCTCGGCCTGCCCCTCAGCGAGGTTGTGGACTACTCGGTCGCCGAGGTCATGGTCATGGCCCGCCACGAGCACATCCTGACCATGGAGGACTTCCTGCGCCGGCGCACCATGCTGGCCATGCTCGAGACCGCGGAGACGCTCGAGAGCGACCCGGGGGTCGAGCGAGCCTCGAGCCTGCTGTTCGGATCGGCCGCATGAGCGTCGTGCTGGCCATCGATGCCGGGACCACCAGTGTGCGCACCATCGCATTCGACGACGCCGGCCGCATCGTCGGCTCCGCGCAGCGCGAGTTCACCCAGTACTTCCCTGAGCCGGGACGGGTCGAGCACGACGCGTCGGAGATCTGGGACGCAGTCCAGGCGACGCTCGGAGAGGTGGTCGGCCGCCTCGATGAGCCGCCCGCGGCCATCGGGGTGACCAACCAGCGAGAGACGGTGGTGGCGTGGAGCCGGCGGAGTTCCGAGCCCCTGCACCCGGCGATCGTCTGGCAGGACCGCCGCACCGCAGCCCGGTGCGCAGAGCTCGAAGAGGCCGGCCATCTGCCGCTCGTGCGGGAGCGCACCGGCCTGGTGCTCGACCCGTACTTCTCGGGCTCGAAGCTGGAGTGGATGCTCCGCGACGGCGGCGTGGCTGCGAGTCCCGATCTGGCCCTCGGGACCGTCGACAGCTGGATCATCTGGAACCTCACCGGCGGCGAGGCCCACTCGACCGATGCCACCAACGCCAGCCGGACCATGCTGTTCGACATCGGCTCGCTGCGATGGGACCCCGACCTGTGCTCGATGTTCGGGGTTCCCGCAGAGTCCCTCCCGGAGGTGCGGCCCTCCAGCGGCAGATTCGGCACTACCGCCCCCGGCGCTGCCTGCGGTGCGGGGATACCGATCGCCGGGGTTGCCGGCGACCAGCATGCGGCCCTGTTCGGGCAGGCCGCCTTCGCTCCCGGCGACGCCAAGAACACCTACGGCACCGGGTCGTTCGTGCTGATGAACGTCGGCCCCGATGTGCCGCCGCCGGCAGACGGCCTGCTCACCACCGTCGCCTGGCTGCTGGACACCCCGCAGGGCCCGGCGGCCACGTACGCGCTCGAGGGGGCGATCTTCGTCACCGGAGCGGCCGTGCAGTGGCTGCGTGACGGCCTGCAGATCATCGATGAGGCCTCGCAGATCGAAGGCCTGGCCGCCCAGTGCTCGTCCACCGGCGGCGTGTACCTGGTGCCCGCTTTCGCCGGTCTCGGCAGCCCTCACTGGGACCCCTACGCACGCGGCACCATCGTGGGCCTCACTCGCGGCACCGGGCGTCCCGAGATCGCCCGGGCCGTGGTGGAGGCCATGGCCTTCCAGACCCGCGACGTGGTGGAGGCGATGGCGGCCGCCACCGCCACGCCGGTACGGAGCCTGCGTGTGGACGGGGGAGCCTGTGCCATGGACTCCATGCTGCAGCTTCAGGCCGACCAGCTCGGCGTGGCGGTGCAGCGGCCCAAGCTCCAGGAGGCGACCGCGCTCGGCGCCGCCTACCTGGCCGGGCTCGCCACCGGTGTCTGGCCCTCGCTGGAAGCACTCGGCCAGCACTGGGAGCTCGACTTCGAGGCTGCCCCCCGCGGGGACAGCGCCTCAGCGGACGCCGCCTACGCTGACTGGAGGCGGGCGGTCGAGCGCAGCCGGGAGTGGGCGGCGCCGGTGACATGACGTGGGCGGTGCGATGAGATGGGCGGCGCCATGAGCCGGGTAGCGGTCGTGACGGGCGCGGCCGGAGCGATCGGTTCCGCGGTGTGCCAGCGCCTGAGCGCCGCCGGAGACACAGTGATCGGGCTGGACGTCGTGGCAGCGGTGGACACCGCGAACGGCGTGGCGGAAACGATCGGCTGCGACGTCGCTGACGAGGAGTCCGTGGCGGACGCCTTCGAGTCGGTCCGGAGCCGCTACGGGCACCCGACTGTGCTGGTGAACAACGCGGGCCTGACCGGGGCCGGGGGAGTGGAGGGCGAGAGTCCTGCGGACTGGCGCCGCATCATCGACGTGAACCTCACTGGTGCCTACCTGTGTGCCCGGCAGGCGATCGCCGGCATGCGGGAGCAAGGGGGAGGCCGGATCGTCAACATCGCCTCCGTGAACGGCCGCTTCGGCGGGTCGCCCCTGTCGGGGCCCGCCTACGCGGCCAGCAAGGGCGGGCTGATCACCCTCACCCGTTTCATGGCCCTGCACCACGCCGCCGACAAGATCACCGTCAACGCGGTGGCACCCGGCCCCCACGACACACCCATGTGGGATGCGCTGGACCCCGAATGGCGCGAGCGCATCCTCGCCACGGTCCCCGGCGAGGCTCCCGGAGACCCCGACGACCTGGCCGCGATGGTGGCGTTCCTGTGCGGACCGCACGCCGGCTACATGACCGGCGCCACCATCGACGTCAACGGCGGCCAGTGGATGGGCTAGCCCAGAGGCCGAGCAGGCGGGCGAGCGAATCCGGCTGACACGGGCGCGCCGTCTAGCGTTGCTGTCGAGTTTGCTGTGACACTTGTGGCGAATCGACGGCGGTCGAGGCACCGCTCGGAGGCAGACGGATCAGTGGCGAACAGCCGGCCGACCATCAAGGACATCGCACGGGTGACGGGAGTGTCCGTGGCCACCGTCAGCCGCGCCCTGCGAGATCTTCCCTACGTCGCGCCGGAGACGCGTGCGCGGGTGATCGAGGCGGCGGCCGAGCTCCAGTACGAGGCCCATCCCCAGGCTTCCAGGCTCGTCTCGGGACGGACCTGGACCATCGGAGTGGTGGCGCCCCAGTTCGGGACATGGTTCCCGTTCCGGGCGTTGGGCGGCATCAACTCGGTGTTCGCCGAGGCCGGCTACGACGTGCTCATCTCCATGATGAGCGCCCCAGGCGACCGGCGGCGCTTCCTCCAGGATGCGCGCTCCTTCTGCCGGCGAGTCGACGGGCTCGTCCTCATCGACACGTTCGTCAGCATCGAAGGCGACTCCGCCGACGCATTCTTCGACCGGCCCGCGGTGGCCGTGGGCGAGAGGCTCGACGGTGCCTCATCGATCACCATCGACAACCGCTCTGCGGCCCGGCGCGCCGTCGAGCACCTCGTCGAGTTGGGCCACGCCCGCATCGGGCTGGTGTCGGGGCCGCCGCTGCCCGACCTGCCGACGCCGGTCCCCGAAGAGCGACGCCTCGGCTACGAGGACGCCCTGCGAGCCGCCGGGCTGCCGGTCGACCCGGGTCTGGCGGTGAGCGGCGAATGGACCGCGGCCGGCGGCGCCGCCGCGCTGTCATCCCTCCTTGACGGCCCCGACCCGCCCACCGCAGTGTTCTGCATGTCCGACGAGATGGCCTTCGGCGTGCTGCGAGCGGCCGCCAAACGAGGCCTGGCCGTGCCGGAGGACCTCTCCGTGGTGGGCTTCGACGATCACGATCTGGCCGGCGCGATGGGGCTCACGACCATGCGCCAGGCGGTGGACGAGATGGGGGTCCGGGCGGCAGCATCGGTGCTGGGCCTCATCGACGACGATCCCGTCACCGACATCACCTGGGATGTGCCCCTCATCGTGCGGGAAACCACCGCCAAAACGGGTTGATTCTGAGGGTAGAGCACGCTACTGTCCAATCTGTAAACGTTTGCATCCCTGGGAGGGAACAATGAAGAATCACTCGCGCCTATGGCTGATCCTCGGCGCACTGCTCGCTTTCGCCCTGGTGGCCACGGCCTGCGGTGACGACGAGCCGGCAGTGGTGGACACCAGTGCTGCCGATGCGGCCGAGGCCGCGGCGGCTGCGGCTGCGGCTCAGGCCGAGGCCGCCCAGGCTGAGGCCGCGGCGGCTGAGGCTGAGGCCGCTCAGGCTGAGGCCGATGCGGCTGCCGCTCAGGCTGAGGCCGATGCCGCTGCCGCCAGAGCGGCCGAGGCCGAAGCGGCGCTCGCGGCTGCCATGGCAGAGGGCGAGGGGGCGGTAGACCCAGAGGTCGTCGCCGAACTCGAGGCCCAGATGGCCGCGGCTCAGGCTGAGGCCGATGCCGCTGCCGCCAGAGCGGCCGAGGCCGAGGCGGCGATGCAGGAGATGGAGATGAGCCTGGCCGGCAGCGTCGTCACCATCCTCGGTCCCGAGACCGGGTCCGAGGCCGAGGGCTTCCTGGCCGGTTTCGAGCCGCTGCGTGAGCGCACCGGGATCGTCGTCCGGTACTCGGGCACCCGCGACGCCACCACCGAGCTGAACCTGGCCGTGGAGGCCGGCGACCCGCCCGACATCGTCATAATCCCCCAGCCCGGCCGCATCAAGCAGTTCGGCGAGTCCGGCGACGCCGTGGCCCTGCCCCAGTCGATGCTCGACAACATCGGCGGCTCCTACGACCCGTTCTGGTTCGATCTGGCCTCGACGGGCGGCAACGTGTACGGCGTACCCAACAAGGGCGACGTGAAGAGCCTGGTGTGGTACAGCCCGCAGGCCTTCGCCGACAACGGCTACGCAATCCCTGCGACCTGGGCCGAGCTCGAGGCGCTCATGGAGCAGATGAAGGGCAACGGCCACACGCCGTGGTGTGTAGGCATCGAATCGGGTGCCGCCACCGGCTGGGCCTTCACCGACTGGATGGAGGACATGATGCTCCGCGTCCACGGGCCCGACGTGTACGACCAGTGGGTCAGCCACGAGATCCCCTTCAACGATCCCAGGGTCGTCGAGGTGGCCGAGTTCGTCGGCAACATCTGGTTCACGGAAGGCAACGTGAGCGGCGGCCGCGACCTGATCTCCCAGCGCAGCTTCAGGGAGATGGCGGCGGCCCACCTCAACGGCGAGTGCATGATGCACCGCCAGGCCAACTTCGCGGGCGCCCACTACCTCGAGGCCGGCGCCTCGTCGCTCGGTCCCGACGGCGACGTGAACGTGTTCTACCTGCCGACCATCAGCGACGAGTTCGGCACGGTGGTGCTCGGAGCGGGGACCCACGCAGTGGCCTTCACCGACAAGCCGGAGACCCTGGTGGTGCTGGAGTACATCGGCACGGCCGAGTACGCCAACTCCCGCATCCTGGCCGACAAGGGCGGCTTCCTGTCGCCCAACCGCGACCATGACACGTCGCTGTACAGCTCCTCCTTCGACCAGGGCCTCGCCGAGATCCTGGTGAGCGCTGACCCGTTCCGCTTCGACGCATCGGACCTGATGCCGGGCGAGGTCGGCGCAGGCGAGTTCTGGCGGTCCGGCACCGACTACGTGTCCGGCTCCAAGACTGCCGAGGAGTTCGCCGAGGACGTCGAGGACGCCTGGCCGTCCTGACGGCAACAATCCCCCCGACAGCCAGCTGTTCCGGCACCGGGCGGGAGGCACTCTGCGTGTCTCCCGCCCGGTGCTGCCGGAACTGACAACATGGGGGCAACCACACACGTAGGGGGACCGTGGGCCAGTTCCTGACCATGCTGGTGAGCGTCGCCGGCGCGCTGGCCGTGTCCGCGGTGCTCTTCATCGGCGCCAACCGGGCCGTGGACAATGTGCGGGCCCGCTGGCCGGCGTTCACGGCCGCCATCGGCGGGCTGGTCGGTCTCGCGGTGGGGGCGGTCGCCCAGCACAACGGCTGGCTGCCGCGCGGCCCCGCGGTGGGCGGACCGCTCAAGGAGGGCTGGCTGGTCCTCCTCGCGGGCGGGGTCGCGGGCGCGGCGATCGCCGCGGTCGGGGGCCGGCTCGCCGTGCCCTCACTGGGCCTGCGGTCGCGCTGGTCGGACTCTCTGCGGCCCTGGGTGTTCGTAGGCCCGGCGCTCCTGTTCGTCGGGGGCGGTCTGGTGCTCCCCGGGCTGCGCACCGCCTTCCTGTCGCTCAAGAACGGGTCGAGGGGACGGGAGCCCGGCTTCACCTTCGACCACTACAAGGACATCTTCACCGACGACACCTACTTCACCTTCGAGGGCTGGTCGTCCATCTTCACCGGGCGGCTGTTCATCGTCGGGCTGGCTGCCGCCGTCGTCGCCGCGGCCGCGGCCTGGGCCAGCTCATCGCTGATCGTCGGCGGGCGGGCGCGGGCGGCCGCAGCCAAGGGCCTGCTCCGGGGGCTCAAGATCGCATCCGTCGTGGTCGTGGTCCTGGTCGCCGCGGCGTTGATCGAGGGCGTGGCGCGCGAGCCGAACCGGTCCGCGGTCATGGACGTGCTCACAGTGGTGGTGTCGAGCCGGATCACGCTGGGCATCGTCGCAGCCGCCGCCGTGCTGGGGATCGTCTTCTGGCTGGCGGCCAGGGCCCGCGGCCGCGAGGTGGAGATGGACTGGGGATCGCCGGCCGCTTCCTCGCTGTTCGTCGCGGCCGCCATCCTGCTGGTCTTCGGGGCACTGTCGACCCTGCGGGGCGTGGTCTGGAACAACATCTGGTGGGTGGTCACCGTGGCCGGGCTGTCCACCGTCCTGGGTCTGCTGCTGGCCGTGCTGGCCGAGAAGTCCCGCGGGGAACGGATCGGCAAGACCCTGATCTTCATGCCCATGGCCATCTCGATGGTCGGGGCCGCGGTGATCTGGGACTTCATGTACGAGGTGCAGCCCATGGGCAACCAGACCGGATTGTTCAACGCGGTCCTTCAGGGAATCGGCTTCGCCCCCCGCGGCTTCTTCATCAATGCCTCGATGATCCCCTGGAACAACTTCTGGATCATGTTCATCATGGTGTGGATCCAGACCGGCTTCGCCATGGTCGTGCTGTCCGCGGCCATCCGGGCCGTTCCCGAGGAACTCACGGAGGCGGCCCAGGTGGACGGGGCCGGCGAGGCCCAGGTCTTCTGGCGGGTCGTGATACCCCAGATCAGGCCGACCATCATCGTGGTGGTCACCACCCTCATCGTGATCGTCACCAAGGTCTTCGACCTGGTCAAGGCCACCACCAACGGCGCCAACCGCACCAACGTGCTGGCCAACGAGATGTTCGACCAGCTCCGCGACCGCAACTTCACGTCCAGCAGCGCCTTCGCGGTGGTGCTGTTCGCTCTGGTGCTGCCAGTCATGGTCTACAACATCCGGCGACTCCAGCGGGAGCTGGCATGACCCCGGCGCAGACCGCGGCGATGCCCACCGGTCAGCGGCTGCGCCGCCTGGCCGCGGAAGTCCCCACGTGGGTGATGTGGCTGATCGTGGTCCTGTGGACGGTGCCCACCCTCGGGCTGTTCGTGTCGTCGTTCCGCAAGGTCCCCGACATCGAGTCCTCGGGCTGGTGGACCGCCTGGAACGACTTCGGCAACCTGACGCTGCAGAACTACCGGGACGTGTTCCGCGAGTCGGCTGCGCAGCCGTCGATGTGGGAGTTCGGACTCAACTCCATCGCCATCGTCATCCCGGCCACGATCATCCCGATCGCGGTGGCCGCCTTCGCGGCCTACGGGTTCGCCTGGATGGAGTTCCGGGGCCGTAACTGGCTCTTCATCGGGCTCGTGTCGATGATCGCCCTGCCCAACCAGATGGCGTTCGTGCCCCTCCTGCAGCTGTTCAACAACGGCGCTCGGTTCACCGTTCCCGGCCTCGACTGGACCCTCGTGCTGCTGCCCGACCTGGGCATCGGCAACACTGCGGCCGCGGTGTGGCTCACCCACACCGCCTTCGGCCTTCCGCTGGCGGTGCTGCTGCTGCACAACTTCGTCAGCCAGCTGCCCGGCGACATCTTCGAGGCGGCCCGCATCGACGGCGCCAGCCATTTCACGATCTTCTGGCGCCTGGTGCTGCCGCTGGCCCGGCCCGCGCTGGCCGCGTTCGCGGTGTTCCAGTTCCTGTGGACCTGGAACGACTATCTGATCGCCTCGGTGTTCCTCAATGAGAACGAGCCGATGACGGTGGCGCTGGTGAACCTGGTCGGCGAGCGCGGCCAGAACTTCCAGCTCCGCTTCGCCTCCGCGTTCGTGATCATGGTGCTCCCGCTGATCGTGTTCTTCAGCCTGCAGCGACACTTCGTGCGAGGCCTGCTCGCCGGCTCCGTCAAGGGATGAGCGTCACATCACCTCGGCTAGGCGCACCGGCGACCCGGTGGCGAGCGAGCGGCTCCCGGCCACGCCCATGGCCACCGACACCAGCCCGGCCCGAAGGCTCGCCTCCGACGAGGCCCTCCAGCGGTCCGGGTCCAGCGTCCTGATCTCGTCGAGGAAATGCTGGTGCTCGATGTAGCTGGAACCGTGATGGAGCCCCTCATAGGCGGCGGTGCTGGCCGCCGTGACGCTCTCCACATTGCCGATGCCGTGAGTGCCCCTGCGCCCGATGTGCACGATCCCCGACGGGACGAGCGCCTCGACCTTGCCGGCGTCGCCCATCACCGCGAACTCCTGCTGGTCGTGGGTGGCGTCGGCGAACATGCAGAGGTCGAGCATGGCGCGGGCACCGTCGTCGTAGTCCACGACCACATAGGCGCTGTCGATGATGTCGGGAACGCGGCCGCCGTAGGTCTCGTCGAGATGGTTGACCATCTGGCTGCCCGAGGCGTAGACCCGCTCGGGACGCCCGGGCATCACCTGGTTCATCAGGTCGAAGAAGTGGCAGCACTTCTCCACCAGCGTGCCGCCGGTGTTGGCCCTGAAGCGGTTCCAGTGGCCGACCTTGTGAAGGAACGGGTCCCGGTGCTCCCGCATCGACGCCATGCGAACCCGCCCCGCCGTGCCCGCCCGCACCTCGTCGATCAGGCGGGCGAACGGCGCCATGTAGCGGTACTCCAGCCCGACCCGGATCAGCCGCGGATGCTCGCCGGCAGCCTCGAGAACCCTCTGGCAGTCGGCGACGGTCGTGCACAGCGGCTTCTCCACCAGCACATGGACGCCGGTGCCGAGCACGTCGTCGAGCACCGCTGCATGGGTCATGTTCGGGGTGGCCACCACCACTACGTCGCAGAGGCCGCCGGCCAGCAGGTCGCCATGGTCGCTGAAGCGGGCTGCGGCCGGTGCGAGGGCCGCGGCCGCGTCGAGCGACCCCGGATCCGGGTCGGCCACCGCGCTCACCCCGGCGCCGGGCAGATGCAGGATGTTGGCGATGTGCTCGCGGCCCATCATCCCGGTGCCGATGATCCCGTAACGGAGCTCAGGAGCGTTCATCCGGCCTGTTCATCGCAGTCGCCGGGCGGCCCGGGGTCTCGAGCGTGTCGGCTCTCACAGATAGCGTGATCTGGTGCAACCTGGACTCATAGACCCCAATCGTCGCCCGCTCGGACAGGAATTCCAAGTGGGGCCCCTCGGGGTGGGCTGCTGGCGGTTGCTGGCCCGACCCGACGACGAGCTCAGAGCGGTGCTCGAGACCGGGCTGGACCTGGGCATGAACCTGGTCGACACCGCCGACATCTACGGGCTCGGGTGGGGCGGCCAAGCCTTCGGCGAGGCCGAGGAGAACCTCGGCCGGATCCTGGCCGGCGCGCCGCACCTGCGCGACCGGATGGTGCTGGCCACCAAGGGCGGCATCGTCCCCGGAGTCCCGTACAACTCGGGACGCGACGCCATCACCGCCGCATGCGAGGCATCGCTGCGGCGCCTGCGCTCCGACGTCATCGACCTGTACCAGATCCACCGGCCCGACATGCTCACCCACCCCGCCGAGCTCGCCGAGGCCCTCAGTGCTCTGCGGACTGCGGGCAAGATCCGCGAGGCCGGCGTCTCGAACTTCACGCCCAGCCAGCACGAGGCCCTGGCCGCGCACCTGCCGTTCGCGCTGGCCACCACCCAACCCGAGTACTCCGCCGCATGTCTCGCGCCCCTGCGCGACGGCACCTTCGACCTGTGCATGCGCGACGGTGTGCTGCCGCTGGCTTGGAGCCCGCTCGGAGGAGGCCGCCTGGCCGAGGGATCCGGCGCGCGCCCCGAGCTTCTCGCAGTGCTCGACGGCCTGGCCGAGCGTGAGAGCACCGACCGGGCCACGGTGGCCATCGCGTTCGTGCTGGCCCATCCGTCGAGGCCGGTGGCGCTGTGTGGCACCCAGCGGCCCGAACGGCTGACCCGGCTGGCGGCCGCGACCGGGGTCCACCTCGACCGCAACGACGTCTACGACGTGATCGAAGCCTCCGAGGGCGCACGGCTGCCGTGACCCGCGGGATGCCATGACAGGTGCGGACCCGGTGGAGGTCGCCTGGTTCGGCGCTCTCTGCGACGACGACTACCAGTACCTGGGGGTCCCCGATCCGGCCCTGGCCAGCAGCTGGGAGCACTGCCGCGACATCACCCTGGCCGCGGAGCGCAACGGCTTCGACAACATCCTGCTGCCCTCGGGTTACACCCTCGGCATAGACGCCACCGTGTTCGCGGCCGGGATGGCGCCCCTCACCGAACGCATGAGGCTGCTGCTGGCGGTGCGGATGGGGGAGCTGTGGCTGCCCCAGCTGGCCCGCCAGATCGCCACCATCGACCGGATGCTCGACGGCCGGCTCACGGTGAACATCATCTCCAGCGACATTCCCGGCGAGTCGCTGGAGTCGGCTCCCCGCTACCGCCGCACCCTCGAATGGATGCATGTGCTGCGCACGCTGCTCGACGGCCGGCCCGTCGACTTCCACGGCGAGTTCGTCGACCTGACCCTCGACCCGCCCAGGGCCCGGACGGTGTCGGGCCGCTGCCCGCTGTTCTACTTCGGCGGCTTCTCGGAGGCGGCCAAGGACACCGCGGCCGAGGCCGGCGACGTGTTCCTAACCTGGCCCGACACCGTCGCGGGCGTCGCGGCCACGGTCGCGGACATGCAGGCCAGAGCGGCTCGCCACGGCCGGGAGCTGCGCTTCGGTCTGCGGAGCCACGTGATCGTGCGGGAGACGCCCGATGCCGCCAGAGCGGCGGCATCATCGCTGGTGAGCCGCCTCGACGACGATGTCGGCGCCGCCATCAGGGGCCGGTCCCTCGACGCGGCGTCGGCAGGGGTGCGGCGACAGGCCGAGCTCCGGGACCTGAGCGACGGCGACGGCTACGTCGAGGCCAACCTGTGGACCGGCATCGGGCGGGCCCGCTCCGGCGCCGGCGCGGCCATCGTCGGCGATCCGGACGAGGTGGTGGCCAAGCTCCAGGCGTACCGGCAGGTCGGGATCGACGCCTTCATCCTGTCGGGGTACCCGCACCTCGACGAGTGCGACCGGGTCGGGCGACACGTCCTGCCCCGCCTCGACCACGGCCACCTGCCCCGGCACTAGAAAGCTCTCAGCCCGACCGGGCGCGGGTGTGGCCCTCTCAGTAGAGTTGCCCGACTGTAAACGTTTGCGGAGGCTTGCAAGGTGAAGGTCAGCATGTTGGAGCAGCGGACCGGCGATCTCGACGGAACCATGCCGTGGTGGCGGGGTGCGGTCGGGTATGAGATCTATGTGCGCTCGTTCGCCGACTCCAGCGGCGACGGCCTCGGAGACCTGGCCGGCATCACCAGCAGGCTCGACTATCTGAGCTGGCTCGGGGTCGACGCACTGTGGCTCACGCCCTTCTACCCGTCACCGGGCCACGACCACGGATACGACGTCAGCGACTACTGCGCGGTCTCGCCTCGCCACGGGACGCTCCAGGACTTCGACGTGCTCGTCAGCGAGGCCCACCGCCGGCGTCTGCGGGTGATGGTCGACATCGTGCCCAACCACACTTCGATAGAGCATCCGTGGTTCGCCCGGGCCCGCAGCAGCCCGGACGGGCCCGAACGGGACCGCTACCTGTGGGCCGACCCGGCCCCCGACGGGGGACCGCCCAACAACTGGCGCAGCCACTTCGGTGGACCGGCCTGGACCCTCGATGAGGCGTCCGGCCAGTACTGGTGCCATCTCTTCCTGCCCGAGCAGCCCGACCTCAACTGGCGCAACCCCGAGGTCGCGGGCGAGTTCGACTCGATCCTGCGCTGGTGGATGGACCGGGGCGTCGACGGCTTCCGCGTCGACGTGGCCCATGGCCTCGTGAAGGACGCCGAACTGCGGGACAACCCCCAGGTCGCGCCGCTCGTGGCGGACATGGATCCCTTCGACGCCTTCTACGCCTTCGAGCACCGCTACGACCTGGACCAGTCCGAGAACGTGGAGATCTTCCGACGCTGGAACCAGGTCTGCGCGCCGCGACAGGCGATGCTGCTGGGCGAGGTCAACGCACCTTGGCCGGAACGCCAGTCCCGCTACGTCGAACCGGGCGCCCTCGACCAGGCGTTCTTCCTGCAGGCCGCGTTCCTCGGCTGGGAGCCGGAGACCCTGCTGACGATGGTGCGGGCCATGCACGACGCAGCGCCCGAGGGGATCTCCTGGGTGCTGAGCAACCACGACCGCCCCCGGCCGGTCAGCCGCTTCGGCGGCGGCGAGGCCGGCGTGCGGCGATCCCTGGCCGTCAGCACTCTGTTCATGGCGCTCGGGGGCACGCCCTTCCTGTATCAGGGCGAGGAGCTCGCCCTGTCCGACGGCGCGCTGCGGGCCGGCTTCCACGATCCGGTGTCGGTGAGGAACGAGGGCGCGACCAGCGGCCGTGACGGGTGCCGGACGCCGATGCCCTGGGACAGCAGCCCGAACAACGGCTTCTCGGCCGGCGACCCGTGGATCGGTGCCGAGCCTCGCCGGCCCGAGGAGACGGTCGCCGGTCAGCAGGCCGACGCCGACGCTCCCGTGCACCGCTACCGCGACCTGCTGGCCGTGCGCCGGCAGCACCCCGACATGTGGCGGGCACCGCTCGAATGGATCGACACCCCGGATCGGCGGGTGGCCGCCCTGCGGCGAGGCACGATCGCGGTGGTCGCCAACCTGTCCGATCGTCGCACGGACGTGAACCTGGCCTCGCCCGGATGGGAGCCCGTCTTCGTCACCCAGCAAGGCTGCCGCCTGGACGGAGCGGCCCACGACGCCGTCTCAGTCCCAGCCGAGACCACCGTCGTGCTGTCGAGCAACTACCGCCAGCCGCCCCCGACGAGACGGCTTCCATCTAGCCGCTCGACATGGGCGGGCGCGTAACTGGCTCTTGTCTTCCTAGCAGCATCATCTTTATATTTCTTGTGCATGGTATGTCATACACGAGAGATATGATGCGCCCATGGATCACCATGGGCGCATCAAGGGCATCACCACCTGGGAGCAGATGGCCGAGGCCGTGCGCGAGTTGCGTCGTGCCGCGGGACTCACGCAACAGCAGCTCGCTGATCGGGCTGGGGTCTCTCGCCCCTGTGTAAGCGACCTTGAGCGGTCTGCTCGGCAGACGGGCCTCGGCAGCCTTCTGCGCATCGTCGCCGCGCTGGGCTATGAGTTCGACCTGCATCCAAGGGCTGAGCGAACCGACAGCCTCGCCGACTATGTGGCGTCGTTCACGGGGCCATGAAGTCCGAACTGCTGGTGTTCATGCATGGCGAGCCCATCGGGCGGGTGGTCGAGGGCAGAGAGCGCGCATGTTGGTTCTCCTACCTCCCCGAGTACACCGAGCAGCGCAACCGCGTGCCGCTGTCCCTTACGGTGCCAATCGGCACCAGCCGCTACGACATATCCCACTGGATGGACGGCCTGCTGCCCAATCGTCTCGATGTCCGTGAGCACTGCATGCGTTCATACGGCGCGCGCTCCACGCTCGCGATGGACATGCTTGCGACGCTCATGGGGTGGGACTGTGCAGGTGCTGTCCAGTTCTGCCCGGAGGATGCGGCATCCGAGATGCTCGCGCGCAGGCCAAGAACCGAGCCACTTGGCGAGACGGAACTTGCCCGTCACCTTGAATCGGTCCGCCGCAACATGCCAGACCTGCTGGGAGCACCGCAGTGGGTGCCCTTCAGCCTCGCTGGCGCCCAGGCGAAGACGGCACTGATCCACGATGCGTCCGGTTGGGCCAAGCCGACGGGCGGACATCCCTCCACCCACATCCTCAAGATCGCGCTCTCCAACTTCGAGGACAATGATCTTGTGGAGTATGTCTGCATGACCGCCTTGCGACTGTGCGGCGTGGCCGCACCGCGCGTGGAGATCGTGCAGGCCGAGGGCGAGCGAGCGATCGCCGTGGAGCGCTTCGACCGCATAGTCGACGCCGAGGGACGAACCTCTAGGGTGCACCAAGAGGACGTGTGCCAGGCACTCGGCTTCGAGTCGCGGGACAAGTACCAAGCCTCGTTCGGGCCGTCGCCCGTGGATATTGCCGAGCTGCTTGATGGTGCTTCCACCAAGCAGGCGTCCAAAGCGCTATTCCGCGACGCCCTCGTGTGCAACTGGCTGTTGGCTGCACCCGACGCTCACGCCAAGAATTACAGCCTGCTGATGGGTCGGGAGGGATATTCGCTCGCGCCCCTGTACGACGTGTGTTCATCGGCTCCCTACCACCAGCCCGTAGATCAGATCACAATGGCCATGAAAGTCGGAGACGCGTGGGGTGTGGAAGAGGCGGGCGACGCAGCGGCCTGGATCGCCTGTGCCCAAGATCTCGGCCTAGACGCCGAGGAAACTCTCGCTCGCGTCGAAGAACTGAGCGAGATGATGCCTGCTGCCCTCACTGCGGCCGTGGACAGCCTGCCTGAGAACTGTGCCGACTCACCGATGGTGGTGAGTCTGGTTGATTCGCTTGTGCGTGAACGCCTTGGGCACCTCCCGCAGCGATGGATCCGCAGCAGAGACAGCGAACTGCTCCGCGATGGGTTGCGGGCACTCGCCAGCGGCACCAGGCGCGAGCGCACTCGCACGAGGTGTCCGCACTACGGAAAGCGGACGGGCCGGCGCTGCAACAGGACGTTCAGGCACAGGGGGCCGCACCGCTATCGGTAGTGGGGGCTGGCGCGCAATCACAAACTCTTAGCTGATCAAGGACAGTTCCATCCGGTCAAGGCTGGTCCATCGGGCGGTGGGTCCGCCTTCGACGATCAGGGGCGGAAACGGAACGCCATGCTGGGGTTGTCGGGCAGCTCCGTGAGCGGCTCGGCCACCTCGGCGACCGTCGGCCCCACGCCCACAGTCGCCAGCGCGTCGATATCGAGGTTGTAGACCTCCGCGGCGGTTCCGCCGAGCAGCTTGCGGAGGTCGTTCTCCGACCAGTCGCAGAACACGTGGCGCAGCGACGCCACCGAGTCGGGGAACGTGCCCTCGCTGTGGGGGTAGTCGCTGCCCCACATGAACCGGTCGACCCCGATCTGGCGGATCGCCTCGGCCTCGTCCCGGCCCGGGAAGCTGGCTCCCATGTAGCAGTTGGTCTTGAAGTAGCTGCTCGGCGGGTTGGGCAACTGGCGGGCGTCCGCCGTCATTTCCCCGACGGTTCCGTCGCCGGTGAAGAGTCGCCAGTACGCGTCCATCTTGGACAGCGTCGCGGGAACCCAACCGACGCGCTGCTCGGTTATCACGAAGCGAAGCCCCTTGAACCGCTCGAACACGCCGCTCACTATGAGGTACCACAGGCTGCGGTTGGCGAAGAACGGCACCTCCATCAACATCAGGAAGGCACGGTTGGGGGAGTCTTGAAGGTCGGGTATGCCAGCGCCTCCGTGCTGGTTGACCGGCAGTCCCGTGTCCTGACAGGCGGCCCACAGCGGGTCGTAGTAGTCGCTCCACAGCGGCGGCACACCGGAATCGGGCGGCACGGCCGGCACCAGAACGCCGCTGAGCCCGTGCTCGGCGGCCCATTCGACCTCGCCCACGGCCGCACCGATGTCGTTGGGGAAGACCTGGGCCAGACCGGCCCGGCGCCCGGCGAGCTCGCCGCACCAGTCCACGAGCCACCGGTTGTGGGCCTGCAGGCCCGCCCATCTCCGCTCGAACTCGGCCGCGGATTCCGGCGGGCGGGCCACCAGCAGCGACGACGGGAAGAACGGGGGCACGGTGTTGGGGAACACGACCTCAGGCTCTGATGGCGAGGCCTGTCTCCAGGTCGAAGAAGTGGGCGTTGCCGACGGTGACGGCCACATCGATGGCGTCGCCGGCGCGCACGCTGGTGGAGGGGTTGAACCGGGCGTTGACCCTGGTGGTTGAGCTCTCGGCCGCGCTGATCTCCTCGTCGCTCAGCTCCAGGGCCTCCTGGGAGATGATCGGCTTGGCGTCCACGTCGAAGTAGGCGATGATCTCGAAACCGAGTGCCTCGGTGTGCAGCACCTCGGCGCGGAGCCGCTGGTCGGCAGGATGGTCCGAGGTGATCGCCGCGTCCTCGAAGTCCTTGGGACGCAGACCCACGGCCACCTTCCGACCGAGGTAGCCCTCCAGAGCGGGTCTGCGCTGCAGGACCTCCTCGGGCACGGCCAGCGACTGGCGGCCCAGCGTCATCTTCAGGCCCTGGCCGTTGCGGTCGACCACCCCTTCCATGATGTTCATCGACGGCGACCCGATGAAGGCGGCCACGAAGATGTTGTCGGGCTCGTTGAACAGCGTCATCGGAGTGTCGACCTGCTGCAGCACGCCCTGGCTGATGACGGCCACCCGGTCGGCCATGGTCATGGCCTCCACCTGGTCGTGGGTCACGTAGAACGTGGTGACGCCGACTTCCCGCTGCAGGCCGGTGATCTCGGCCCGCATCTGCACCCTCAGCTTGGCGTCGAGATTCGACAGGGGCTCATCGAGCAGGAACACCCGGGGCCGGCGCACGATGGCGCGCCCCATGGCGACCCGCTGGCGCTGGCCGCCGGACAGATGGGCGGGGCGCTTGTCGAGCTGGCTCTCCAGCTCCAGGATGCGGGCGGCCTCCGTGACCCTCTCCTTGATCTCGGCTTTGGGGCGCCGGGCCAGTTTCAGCGAGAAGGCGATGTTGTCGTACACGCTCATGTGCGGGTACAGGGCGTAGTTCTGGAAGACCATGGCGATGTCGCGGTCCTTGGGCGGGAGGTCGTTCACGACACGGTCGCCGATCTTGAGCGTCCCCGAGGTGATGTCCTCGAGCCCGGCGATCATCCGCAGGGTGGTGGACTTGCCACATCCCGACGGCCCCACCATCACCAGGAACTCGGCCTCGTTGATCTCCAGGTTCAGGTCGGTCACGGCCCTGAACCCGTTGTCGTACTCCTTGTTCAACGCCTCTAGCACGACATCGGCCATCGGACCCCTCCGTGTGGTCGTAGACGGTTGCGGCGGGACAGTAGCACCGCTGCCATTCGATGATAGAGGGAACGCGAGCCAACGACGGGGCCGGACGGCTCGGCCTCTGAGTCGCGAGTTCGTCGCTGCGATGGGGTAGCTTCGGGCTATGAGCATTCCGGATCATCTGCGCTACTCGAGCGATCACGAGTGGGCTCTGGTCGAAGGCGACGCTGTCCGAATCGGCATCACCGACTACGCGCAGGACGCGCTCGGCGATGTGGTCTACGTGGAGCTGCCCCAGGTAGGCGACCGGGTCCAGCAGGGCGAGGCCTTCGGGGAGGTCGAGTCGACCAAGTCCGTGTCGGAGTTGTTCGCCCCGGTGAGCGGGGTGGTGGCCGACGTGAACGACGAACTGGGCGGCGCGCCCCAGCGGCTGAACGAGGACCCGTACGGCGACGGCTGGATCTGCACTGTCACCTTCGACGACGCAGCAGAGCTCGACAGCCTGCTCGACGCCGACGGCTACAGGGACCTCATAGCGGGGTAGGGAAGTGGCGTCGGCGCCGTGTCAGGGGGGCGGTCACAGCAACCGCCGCCGAGCGGAGAGCGGCCCCTCGCGCGGGGAGCGGCCGCCGGCCAGCGACGCCACCACCGAGCACCAGGCGGTGGAGCCTGACGCCTCGCCCGGCACCGTCCATGTGGACCGCTCGGCGTTCGGGCGCCATCAGGGGCTGTTCGTCGTCAACCAGGGGGCCAAGGCCGGCGCCCGCTACGCCCTCGACTCCGACGTGGTGTCGCTGGGCCGGGATCCCGCCAGCGACATCTTCCTCGACGACATAACCGTCTCGCGCCGTCACGCCGAGGTCAAGCGCGACGGCGCCCGGTACTCGATCCGGGACGTGGGCTCGCTGAACGGCACCTATGTCAACCGCAAGCTCGTCGAGAGCGGCGATCTCAGCGAGGGCGACGAAGTGCAGGTCGGCAAGTTCAAGCTCATCTTCGTGCACGGGACCTCGCCGCGGTGAGCCCCGGTCACCAGTCCATCGGCGAGGTGCTGTCGCTGTTGTCGGCCGAGCACCCCGACCTGACGATCTCGAAGATCCGCTTCCTGGAGAGCCAGGGCCTGATCGCCCCGCAGCGCACCCCGTCGGGTTACCGGAAGTTCTTCGACGCCGACATCGAGAGGCTCAACTGGATCCTGGTCCAGCAGCGCGACCATTTCCTGCCCCTCAAGGAGATCAAGCGCCGCCTGGTGGCGGGGGAGGTGCCGCCGTCAGCACTGCGGAGCGCGGCTCCCGGGAGCGACGACCCGCCCGGGACTCCGTCGCTGTTCGCGTCCCGCCGCGACGAGGAGGACGCCGAAGACTCCGGGAACTCCGGGGACGCTGCTGCGGACTCCGTGAGCCTCACCGCTGAGGAGTTGGCCCAAGCTGTCGGCAGCGACGTCGACCACATCGCCGAGCTGCAACGCCTCGGCCTCATCGCCCCGACGAGCGGATCCGACGGCCGCGACGCCGGGGCCGTGTTCGATCAGGAGGCGCTGCTCGCGGCGAGAACGGTCGCAGCCCTGGCCGAGCACGGCATTCCGGCGCGGAACCTGCGCATGTTCAGGGTCGCCGCCGACCGGGAGGCCGGCGTGTACGAGCAACTGCTCGGGCCTCTCATAGCGCGCAACGCCACCGCGAGACTGCGCTCGGAGCTGGCCGAGATCCTGGAGCTGACCGAGTCCCTGCATCGCCTCCTGCTGCGGCGCCTGCTACGGCCGCACCTGGACTGAGGGGCGTGCCGCCGGTGGAAGCGGGACTGGGTGAGCCGCGCGTGCTGCTGACCGAGGAGGAGATCGCATCCACGGTCGCCCGCCTGGCAGCCGAGATGTCGGCCCGCTACCACGACGGCGTCGTGCTGATCGGGGTGCTGCGAGGCAGCGTGCCGTTCCTTGCCGACCTGGTGCGTGCCATGACCGTCCCCGTGAGCGTCGACTTCATGGCCATCACCCCCTACACGCCCGGCTCGGGCCGGGTTCGCCTGCTCAAGGACCTCGACCTCGACATCGCCGGCCGCGACGCGGTGATCGTCGAGGACATCGTCGACACCGGTCTGAGCACCGCGTTCCTGCGCACGGAGCTGCGGCGTCGCAACCCCAGGTCGGTGGCGGTGTGCACGCTTCTGGACCGGCGGGTCCGAAGGGTGGTCCCGGTGGAGATCGACTTCGCGGGCCTCGACGTGGCCGACTCGTTCGTGGTCGGCTACGGCCTCGACCATGAGGGCCGGTACCGGAACCTCCGGCTGGTCGCGGCCGCTGATGTGGAGTTGCTGGCCGCCGACCCCGACGCGTACGTCCCGGTCTTCTACGGATCACCGGGCTGAAGCCGGAGGCCGGAGGCCGAGCGGGCAGGACGGATCGGATCGGCCGCTCGCGGCCGCCGATCCACCGATCGTCGGGACGGAGTAGGATGCCGGCGTGCAGCAGATGGAACTGCTAGGAGTGCGGGTGGAGTTGCCGTCCAACGCGCCGATCGTGCTTCTACGGGAGATGTCCGATGCGGCACGGCTGCTCCCCATCTTCATCGGCGCGCCCGAGGCGACCGCCATCGCCATAGCCCTCGATGGCATGACCACACCCCGGCCGATGACCCACGACCTGCTGCGCAACGTGCTCGAGGAGCTGTCGGCGGACCTCGAGCGGGTCGTGGTCACCGAGCTGCGGGACAAGACCTTCTTCGCCGAGTTGCACCTGCTTCGCGACGGCAGCCGGTTCGTGCTCTCGAGTCGCCCTTCCGATGCCATTGCCCTTGCGGCCCGCACCGGCACGCCGATCTTCGCCGAGGAGTCGGTGATAGAGGAGGCCGGCTACACCGCCGAGGGCAACGCGGCGGCGGACCAGCAACCGGCCGAAGAGGTCGTCGAGCAGTTCCGGGAGTTCATCGACTCGGTCTCTCCCGAGGACTTCGGCACGTAGCAGCCGTCGACCGCGGCCCTCGAGTGGCCGCGCCGAGCCGCCTGTCAGGTGTCGGTGTTTGACTCGCGCGCCAGTCCACCGTAGAGTTTCCACAGGTGACAGCGCCGTAATTCCGATGCTGTCATTGTTTCCGGCGTCCGAGACGGGCACCAGCGACAAGCAGGGGAGCAGCTCATGGACCGAGACATGGCGCACCTTCAGGGGTACAGCGCCAAGCTCACCGCCGATGTTGTCGGCATCACCTACCGGCAACTCGACTACTGGGCCCGCACCGGGCTCATTACTCCCTCCCTCGTCGAGGCTGCCGGCAGCGGCAGCCGCCGCCGGTACAGCTACGACGACCTGGTCCGGCTGAAGGTGATCAAGCGGCTGCTCGACAACGGCATCAAGCTCGAGAAGGTGCGGGCCATCTTCGACTACGTCCGCAACGAGCTAGGACAGGACATCTCCTCGGCGAATCTGGTGATCGACGGGGCCAACGCGGCCATCGTGCGCAGCCAGGACGACCTCATCGACGCCCTCCAGCGCGGCCAGGGCGTTCTGCCGCTGTCGAGCATCGGGCGCGAGGTGGACGCAGCCATAGTCGAGCTCCACCCCGCCACCGACGAGCGCGCCGAGGACGAAGAGGGCGAAGAGGGCGACGCTCGAGCCGCAATCGGCGAGTCCTGAGAGCGGCGCGTGGATTTCGCCCACCCCTCCGAGCAGGCGTTCGCCGGCCTGCTCGACTCCTACGGCATCAACTGGGAGTACGAGCCGCGGATGTTCGTTCTCGAGCGCGACTCGAGCGGCAACACCGCCTGCGGATTCACGCCGGACTTCTACCTTCCCGACTTCGACATGTACGTGGAGCTCACCACCCTGCGTCAGCGGCTCGTCAACCGCAAGAAGCAGAAGCTGAGGCTGCTCGCTGAGAACTACCCGGACGTTCAGATCAAGTTCCTGAACCGCCGTGACATGGAGTGGATCGGCCGCAAGTACGGGCTCGCCGTCGCCGCCTGAGCCAGACCTTCGCCATGTCCGATCTGCGGCGCTCACCACTGCACGATGTGCACGCGCGGTCCGGGGCGAAGCTCGTGCCGTTCGGGGGCTGGGAGATGCCCCTGCAGTACGAGACCGGCACCGTCGCCGAGCACATGGCCTGCCGCACGGGGGCGGCACTCTTCGATGTGTCGCACCTGGGGACGGTGCGGGTGCAGGGCGCCGGCGCCCACCGCGCCCTGCAGCGGGCCCTGACCAACGACCTGGACCGGGTCGGGGTGGGGTCGGCCCAGTACACCCACCTGCTCGACGCCTCCGACGCGTCGGTGCTCGACGACATCATCGTGTGGTGGGTCGGCGCCGACCGGTTCGACGTGATGCCCAACGCCTCCAACACCGACCGGGTCGTCGGCGCCCTCCGGGAAGGAGCCGAGGATCTGGATGTGGCCGACGTCACCGCGGCACGAGCGGTGATCGCGGTCCAGGGCCCCGAGGCCCGAGCCCGGCTCGCGGCCGCGGGCGGCGACGATGTGGCGTCGGTCGGTCGGTTCAAGGTGAGCGCCGGCCGCTTCGGTGACATCCCGGTCACGGTGGCCGGCACCGGGTACACGGGCGAGGACGGCGTCGAGATGGCCGTCGGCGTCGAGGACGCCGCCACCGTGTGGGAGCGCCTGGTCGGCGCGGGAGTCTCGCCGGCCGGCCTGGGTGCGCGCGACACGTTGCGCCTGGAGGCGGGACTGCCCCTGCACGGCCACGAGCTCGGCCCCGGCATAACCCCGCTTCAGGCCGGTCTGGGCTGGGTCGTGCGCTGGGACAAGGGCGACTTCCGGGGCCGGGCCCCGCTGGAGGCCGAGCGCGAGGCCGGGCCGCACCGGCGGCTGCGGGGCCTGCTGGCCGACAAGGGCCGCCCGCCCCGCGACGGCTGCGCGGTGCGGCGAGGCCACGATGAGGTCGGCGTGGTCTCCAGCGGCAACTTCTCGCCAGTGCTGGGCCAGGGCATCGCGCTGGCCTTCTTGGCGCCCGGCGTCGCCGTCGGGGATGACGTGGTCATCGACGTGAGGGGCCGGGACCTGCCGGCCCGGGTGGTGAAGCCTCCCTTCCACCGCTGATCGCCTGACTCTGGTCGTCCGGCCGGCGGTCCTGTCACGGGCGCGCCCTGGCGGCGCGAGCGCCGCCATTGCTTGCCCCCGTGCCACCCTCCGGCCTGACCGGTGGCGCGGCTCAGGGGCGTTCGGGAAGGGGATCGAGTACGTCTACGGCCTGTTGGCGCAGCCAGTGGTCGGCCAGCACCAGCAGCGCCATGGCCTCGACCATGGGCACGGCGCGGGGCAACACGCACGGGTCGTGGCGGCCGCGGGCGGCCAGGGTGGTGGCCTCGCCGCCTCGGGTGACGGTCTGCTGTTCGGACGCGATGGTGGAGGTCGGCTTGAACGCAACCCGGACCACGATGTCCTCGCCGTTCGAGATGCCGCCCTGCACGCCGCCGGAGCGGTTGGAGGCGGTACGGATCGAGTCGCCTTCGCCCGGTATGAACGGGTCGTTGTGGGACAGACCGGTGAGGCGGGTGCCAGCGAAGCCGCTGCCGATCTCGAAGCCCTTGGCCGCCGGAAGCGACAGCATGGCCCCGGCCAGGGCTGCCTCGAGCTTGTCGAACACCGGCTCGCCCAGCCCGGCGGGCACGCCGCGGCACACGCACTCCACCACGCCGCCCAGAGAGTTGCCGTCGCGCCGGGCAGCCTCGATGGCCTCGACCATCTGCTCTGCCGCGGCCGGGTCGGGGCAGCGGGTAGGACCGGCCTCCACGTCGTCGCGGGTGACTGCGCCCGGATCGACGGCCGCTTCGATGTCATGCACCGACTGAACCCAGCCCAGCACCTCCACACCGGCTGCAGCCTGTAGCAGCTTGCGGGCGATGGCGGCCGCCGCGACCCGACCGATGGTCTCGCGCGCCGACGCCCGACCCCCGCCGGTCCAGTCCCGGAAGCCGTACTTGGCGTCGTAGGTGTAGTCGGCGTGGGAGGGCCGGTACACGTCCCGCAGGTGCTCGTAGGCCTCGGAGCGGGCGTCCTTGTTGCGCACCAGCACCGCGATGGGCGTGCCGGTGGTGTAACCGCCGAAGACTCCCGACACGATCTCGGCGGTGTCACTCTCGGCCCGCTGGGTGACCAGCCGGCTCTGGCCGGGGCGGCGCCGGTCCAGGTCGGCCTGAACCTCGGCCAGGTCCAGGGCCAGCCTGGGCGGGCAGCCGTCGACCACCACGCCCACTGCGCCGCCATGCGACTCGCCGAAGGTGGTTACCCGGAACAGGGTCCCGAACGTGCTGGCCATGCCCTTCAGCATACGGACCCCGCCTCTTCCGCGTGAGTGTCTGATCCGGCCGGCGGGTCCTGTCACGGGCGCGGCCTGGCGCCGCAAGCGGCGCCATTCCTTGCCCCCGTGCCACCCCCCGGCCTAGCCGACCCGCCTAGAGGGCCGCTGGTCGGCCAGTCCGTTGATACCGCTGAGTGCACCTCGCAAGTGCTGCTGGCGGTGATGGCGTCGATGCCGCTGGTCG
>Ga0209754_1000477_pt1 | contig 56737 bp, 45 predicted proteins | sample MesohylBB_FD_187295 | JGI IMG/M metagenome (GOLD analysis project Ga0209754, IMG submission 187295) | Host-associated microbial community of the marine sponge Aplysina aerophoba from Gulf of Piran - sponge mesohyl, lysed by bead beating... | ecosystem: Host-associated > Porifera > Sponge >...
TTGATCCAAATATTGACCTCGTTAGCCATCTCCCATATATATATGCTTCTGCCAATGAAAAAAAAATAGATATCGCAGAGGAGCTTCCAGACATGCTGCGTCGCATTAATGGTGGGTGGTGGAAGGTGGCCGCTTGTGAGCATTACCATGTAGCTTGTGAGCAAAACGTTCATGCGCGCCTTCAGCATATAATAAACTGTTATTCCACTCTCACAAACACTGAGTCAGCCATGCTTTTTGCCTGGGCGTTTGTTATGGAACGTAAAGGTGCCAGAGCTTTTTCTAGCTTAGGATTTTATAGCGATTTGAAGCCTATCTCCTATATGTGGAGATCATGTATCGGAGATCTTCCCAATTATCTTTATGCGTTGGCTGAGCATACCAATATTGAAGCATATGGGGGATGTATGAGAAGTGAGCAAACGATTCTGAAGCATCAGAATGCTAAAAGTATGTGCTGTCCAGATATTCCTGAGGAAAACGAGAATAGTTATAGCCCAGCGTGGCGGAGTATGACAGGTATAAATTGCATGTTGAATTGCCAATTCCAACTTTTGTTTCAGAAGCTATTTCCTTCTGGTGATGCTCCAGATGTGAAGGAGACTATTATTGCGCAACGTTTATCTATAAAGAAAAAAAAATCTCATCACTTTTCCCACTATATGCTGAGAGGTGTGGATCCGCATGTGCACTCCACTGGACCTTACTATATATTGTATGCTGAGATGGAACAAAAAGTAGATATCTTCGCAGAGCTTCCGCATATGCTTCAGCGTATTGGTTGTATGATGGAGGAAAAACCGAATACTTCAAGTCCGGCTTGTATGAAGAATGTGCGAGAGCGCCTTAAGAGGATAATAGACTATATTCCCAATATGTCGAATGATGAAAAGGCTCTGATTTTTGCATGGGCGTTTGTTATGGAGCGTCAGGGTGATAGAGCGTTTGATGACTTAGGATTTTTTGCGAAATCCAAACCTCTCTCCCATATTTGGGCAAGCTGTGTGAGAGAGCTTCCTCACTATCTTTATCTGTTGGCAGAGTGTACTGATATTGAGAGATACTGTCCACGTATGAGAAGTATGCGCACATTTCTGAAGCATGAAGAGGATCGATTTAATGGCGATATCGTTCCTCCTATGGAAGACGTAAATAGTTATAACCCAGTATGGCGGAAGATGATGGGTTGCGATTCTGATGCGCAAAATTACCCAATCGCAAAGATTTTTCAGAAGATTTTTCCTGAGCTTGTATCTGTTGTGCCAGCAGAAATATAGGGTTTTGGAAATTGATTGTCAGCCTGTGCCTCATAATTGAGAGGTGCAGAATTTTAAAGAGGTGATCAAGTATTCAGGTCTCTATTTGGCTATGATGTTTGGTCACAAGATGCTGTGCTATCATTTTCGAAAAATAATCCTTGAAAATATTTCTTTATTATATGCCTATATGCAAAACATTTTTTTGTTTACAACGATGTGAGAACCTTATCACAAATTGAAGTTTTTTCTTGCCAAAACACATGTGTTTATAAGAGTTTTGTCTTATTAAGGTTATTATACTTTCACTCTTTATGTGTATTTTAAATACAGATGCTGCAGAGGGTCCTAAGAATCTTGGTGCTTTGACAGGCGACACCGCTCAAAGATATTTTCACATTTTGCAACTTAATCTCGCAGAGCATGTAACAACAAGATCGATTATGTTGTATACATGCTGGCAGTTATCCAAACCCCATTACTTTCAGCATGAAAACTACGTACTGCAAGCAGATATTAATACTATCCTGTATACCTTGAGCAAAAAGAGCGCAAAAAATGCTGTGGCTCTAGCTCACACTTTTTGTATGCAAGATTATATGCTGAACATAACCTCAGTAAGTCTATTCGATGCTTTTGCCCTATCTGTGCCTAAGATTGATATTGATGACGATGATATTCAAGAAGTTTTGGATTGTTGTGTGAATGTGCTCTATGGAACTGTCCTGGATCACTTGAAGCAACGTTATGCAAAACAAGCGTCAGCAAGATTTTCGGAAGTACTAAAATATGCTGTGTGGAAGATAGAGTCTGAAGTTCACGGAATCTACGCAGTGCATGTTGCATGGTGGAGAGCTGAATCCGCTCAAAGACATTTTCACAGTTTGCAATCTAATCTCGCAAGGGAGCGTTTTACAGTGCAAAAATCGGCTATGTTGCAAGTATGCTGTGCATTATCCCAGCCAGCTTTCTTTCAGAAGACAGATCTCAGACTGGAAGCAGATATTGAAACCATCCTATATCTCTTGTGTGAAGAGAGCGCAAAAAATCCTAAAAAACTAGCGCAAACTTTTTCTGTGGAAGATGAGAAGATAGTGAACGGAGAAACAACGCTACTCGCTGCTTTTGGTGAATGTGTGCCTAAAATTGATTATGATCCAATGCAAAAAATTCTAATGCAAACAATTTTGGTATGTTTGCCAAATGTGCAGAACTGTTATAATAAAGTCATTGGCAGTGTTGCCTGTCGTTATAGAAAAGATGGTATAAACAAGTTTTCAGGATCACTAAGAGATATTTTGAAGAATTGGAAGAGGTGTCCGAATCCGGAATGTACGCCTAAATCACAAACTGCAGCTTTATATACGGATCCGGGATTTGTACACCTTGAAGCCTTTATATTAGAGGTTCTTGAAGAAGATTCAAAAGATGTTAGTTGAATCTGTACAAGTATTCAGAGGTCTGTTCTTGCCATGATATTTTGTCACTATGCGACCATCACTACAGCAAAACGATTCTAAAACACTTTATTTTTAGCATGATCAAACCTTTTTTGTGTGTTGAAAATGATTGAAAAACTGTATCACAAGTTGAAGTTATTTTCTTGTCAAAATTATTGATACTTGTGTTGATAAAGTGTTTGAAAATATACTTTAATAATTTAAAGTAAAATGATTGGTTTCATGATAAGGTTGTATCGTTGAAGGATATTGATGATTAAGAGTATTATATTTACACTATTTATGTGTATTTCACATACAGATGCTGCAGAAGGTCCTGAACACCCTGGTTCTCTGACAGGCGACAAATCGGCACGCAACTATAGAATTTTGCAATCTAATCTCGAACCGTATGGTGTTACATACGAAAACTCGGTGATTTTGCAAGTATTGTGTGCATTATCCCAACCTAGTTTATTTCAGAATGCAAACCCTGTTTTTCAATTAGATATTGATATTATCCTGGATACTCTGCGCAAAAATATCTTAATATATCCTGCTCAACTCGCGCACACTTTTCGTAAAAAGGATTATGCGGTGCGTCTCGGTGCAATCAATATATTCTGTGCTTTAGGTGGATGTGTGCCTAAGGTTAAGCCTAGTGATCTTCAAAAGATTTTGGACTGTTTGTCGAATGTGCTCACTGAATCTGCTCGGGAGATGGTTGAGCAGCGTTATAAACAAAAATATGAAAAAAGGTTTTCGTCTGCACTGCAATATGCTCTGTGGACGATGGAACCTCTAGACCCAAAGTCTCAAGTAGAGCGGGGTGCTTGGTTGAGAAGAGAATCCATTAAAAGGAACTATAGAGAGATGCAATCTAATTTCTCAAAAGAGAATGTTGTATTCGAAGACTCCACTATGATGGAAGTATGCTATGAATTATGCCACTCCGATTCTTTGCAGCAGACAGATGTCTGGTTTCAAGCAGATATGCAGCTTATCCTGTATCTCTTGTGCAAAAAGAGCTCAAAAAATGCTAAAGCACTAGCTAAAACTTTTGGTGAGGAGGATGAAAAGATCATAAAAAGCCAAACAACGATACTTGATGCTTTTGGGAAATGTGTTCCTGATTTTGGTTCTAGTGATATAATAGAAGTTTTGGCTTGTTTGCCAGAAGATGTGCCCAGCCGTTCTACAATTCTTAAAAATACTCGGAATCGTTATCAAAGATACAAGGCTGCAAGAAGGTTTTCGGCACCACTAATGCATATTTTGAATGACTGGAAGGTACATCCGGAATCTGATGTTCAACATCCACAACCGTTGCCAGAGAGTTCTTTGCCTATGCAGAGTGCTGTGGTGTATCCGGAATTTGACTATCAATATCCGTCATTTGCGTATCACGAGTGGCAACCTGTGAGTAATAGGGGTCATCAACAAGAAGGTTTCAAACTGTTGTCAGTAGTAGAGATTTTGGACGAGTGGCAGTTGCAGTGGGATGAGTGTCCGAAATCTGACTTTCAAGATCCGGCATCTGCGTATCAAGATTGGCGACGCTGGCGACATGATGTACGAGCTGTATCTTCTGAGTTGGTTGAGAAGTATCGTTTTTGTTCACTCAAAGCTGTGGAAGAACATTATAAAGTGCTGCAAGAGAACCTCGCAGATCAACATATTAGAGTTGAAAACTCGATTATGTTGAGGGTATGCTATGGATTATCGAAACGCAATTGCTTGCAAGGTGCCCCCCTCTTGGTGCAAATAGATATAAAGACAATCCTGTATCTTTTGTGCCAAGAGAGCTCAAGAAATGCTAAAGCACTAGCGGATACTTTTCGTGAGGAAGATAAGAAAGTGAAAAACGATCAGACAACGATGTTCCAAGCTTTTGGCCGATGTGTGCCTGAGATGCAGGATCAAGAGGTAAGCGATGTTTTGTCTGATTTTCCGTCTCAAGATGTTTTAGAGGATTTATCTCGTTTTCCGGAAAAGACAAAGCGTGAAGACATCGTAGAAAATATTAGGACTCGTTATAAGAACAATAAAGGTTTAGAAAGGTTTCATCCATTCCTAGAAAATGTTGACTTGGTAGTGTGGAGTGATGTGATATATCCGCTCCTAGAAAATGTTGACTTGGTAGTGTGGAATGGTGTGATATATCCGCCACTTATGCATCAATGCCAGCAACCATTGCCATCACCCACGAATGATGCGTGGAAGCACGTTTCGTATGCTCCTATGCAGTATGATCCTGTGTACAGTTCGTATTTTCCTATGCAGTAGGCGTCCTTTACTATGTCAGATGATGTGATGAGGGATGCGGAATTTGCCACCTTATAACCTATCTGCCATCAGATCTTTTTAAATAAGATGTTGGATAAATTTGTACAAGTATTCCGAGGTTCGTACTTTCCATGATGTTTTTTCACGATGCGACTTTACCATTTTTACCATTATAGAAAGAAGATTATCAAAAACCTTTTTTTGTTCTTGAAATGCTTTAAAAACAGTAGTGCAAATTGAGGTTTTTTTCTTTTTTAAATTATTATAGATATTTGTTTTTTGTGTTCATGCAGTGTTTTTGCAAACTTTATTTCAAAAAATAGTGTATTATCATTATTGCTTATGGTAGCATTGTGATGCATTAGGATGTTTATGATTAATATTGTTATATTTTCACTATTTATGTGTACTGTAAGCACTGACGCTTCTGATTGGTTTACAAGTAAAGCCGCTCAAAGAGACTATAATCTTCTGGAGTCTAATCTCAAACGGTCTGATATAACACCCCAGAACTCGGTGATGTTGCAAGTATGTAAACAATTATCCCAGCCACAGCACTTTCAGAATGAAGATGTCGTGCTGCAAATAGATATTGATATGATCCTGTATACCCTGAGCCAAGCGAGCGCAAATGCAGATAAACTAGCGAAAACTTTTTGTGATGAGGATAAGAAGGTGAAGTCAAGAAGAGATTTAATCCTCCATGCTCTTGGCCGATGTGTTTCTAATGTTAACCATGAGGTTTTGAAAAAAATTTTATTGTGTGCTCCAGCCGAGCGCTATAAAAACGTTGGAAAGATTATGGGTCGTTATAAATGCAAAGAGTCAAAAAGGTTTTCGAAAGCATTAAAATCTGTGGTGTGGGAGATGCAATGTGTACATGATCAAGGCTTACAACTTGATGCAGAGACTGCAGTAATGGATCCTTGGTTTAAAGGCGAATCCGTTCAAAAACACTATGAAACTCTGATATTTAATCTTGCGCAGTATGTTAACGTTAGCAAATCGCCAATGTTGCAAGTATGTGAAGAATTATCTCGACCCGATTTCTTTCAGAAGGGAGATGACTGGTTGAAAATAGACATTGAGACTGTCCTGCATATTCTGAGCGAAGAGAGCGCAAGCAATGCTTTTGCACTAGCTCAAAATTTTTGTAAAGAGGGTGTTTCCAGAGAGGGGCTCCTCCATGATTTTGGCCTATGTGTTCCGCAAGTTCGTGATGAGAGCATTAAACAACATTTGAGGTGTTGTTTGCCAAAAAAAATGAGCAGACGCAGTTACAGTATTCACCAAACTTTTAGGAGTTATCAGCATCAAATAGGTTTTGCAAGGTTTTCGCCAGAACTACAAAGTGTTTTACAGAAGTGGGATCAGACTTCGAAATTTAAGAATCAACATCTAATGAATGATGTGGCTGTAACGCAGTCTTCTCCATCTAGAAATAGTGATGTGATACCTCCGGAATCTTTGCCTCCAGAGTTAAAACCTGATATAGATGATGCTGCAGATGAGTTGACAGGCAATGCCGCTCAAACACAGTTGAATGGTGCTTCTGTAACGCAGTGCCCTCCATCTAGTAAGAGTGCTGTGATCCCTCCGAAATCTTTGTCTCCAGAGTTAGAACCTGATACAGGTGATGCTGCTGAGTGGGCAGGCGAAGCAAAAATATACTGGAATGCTGCTTATGCTGATTTGATAAAGCAGTGTCCTTCATCTAGGCAGAGTGAAGTGATGCTACCGCAATTTGTGTATCCAGAATCAGAACCTGATACCAAAGTGGTGGACAGTTGTGAAGAAGATGAGGATCCGTGTTCTGAGATATACGATTCCTCATCTCGTAATAGTGCTGTGATATCTTCGGACTCTCGGTATCAAAAATCAGAATATGATACCGATGTTCCTGAGAGTCCTTTTGAGTTGACAGGCGAATCCGTTCAAGAACAGTATGCAATTTCGGAAACTAATCACGCAGATCAATATTCAAGGCATGGTGATTTTGTGCAGCATCGCCTTCCATCTATGTCGGGTTATGTTCTGGATCCCTTAGTGGTGGGAAGTGATGCAGAAGTTGAGGCACTGTGTTTTGAGAGATCCGAACCTTTGCAGTACCAGTACAGTCCGCAGTACGGTGCGTATGGTCCAGCGTACGGTGTGTATGGTCCAGCGTACGGTGTGTATGGTCCAGCGTACGGTGTGTATGGTCCAGCGTATGGTGCGTATGGTCCTGCTTACGGTTTGTATAGTTCTATGCAATAGGGTCCGTTACTGCCTATGCAGAGTGATGTGATGATGAATGCGGAACTTGAGCACCTTGGAACCTATCTACCATCAGATATTCTTGAAGAATGTGTGGGATAAATTTTCAGAAGTATTTAGAGGTCTGTAGCTTGCCATGATATTTTGTTACAATATGTGATAGTCACTAGAGAAACAGGATTTTCAAAGCCTTTCTTTTTTAGCATGATCAAACTTTTTTTATGTGTTAATAACTGAAAAACTGTTTCACCAGTTGAGGTTATAGTCTTATCAAGTGGATGAAATGTTTGAAAATATACTTGGATAATTTAAAAGAAAAGGATTGGTTTTATGATGAGATTGTATAGTTCAAGGATATTGATTATTAATATTATTATATTTTCACTATTTGTGTGTATTTTCAACGCAGATGCTGCAGCATCTGCAGATGATCGAAATGTTGAAGATGCAGCTGAGTCTCCTAAGAAGCCTGTTTTGTTAACAGGAACAGGAAAAGAAGCTCAAACACACTATGAAATACTCCTATTTAATATCGCAGACTATATTGCAGCCGAAAACTCGATGATCTTGCAAGCATGCGGGATGTTATCCAAATCCGATTTATTTCAGAAATCAAGCTTTGTGGTGCAAGAAGATATTGCCCTTATCTTGTATACCCTGAGTAAAGAGAGCGAGAGCCATGCTGAAGCTCTAGTGCAAACTTTGCGTGATGGGGATGTTGAGGTGAGTCAAGGGGAGAAGGTCCTCTTGGCTTTGGGCCGATGTGTGCCTGAGTTTAACTCTAACGATATTCGAAAAATTACGGAAATTTATAAAAAAAAATGGAAACATGTTGGTGCGCACAAGATCTCTCAATCCAGGAGGGGCGTTGAGAGGCGTTATTCTAGACTAAAAAATGAAGCAAGATTTTCAGCAGAACTAAAAACTATTTTGTGGAAGATGTGTCCGATCTTTGCGAATTCAGAATTACAATTTGATAATCAGAAATCTGATTGTTTGACAGGCGAATCCGCTAAAAAATATTATGGAATTCTGCAAGTTAATCTTGCAAGGGAGCGTGTTACAGTCGAATGCTCGCCTATGTTGAAAGTATGTGATGCCTTAGCCTATGACGATTGCTTTCGGAGCTCAAAGATTTGGTCGCAATCAGATATTGAGACTGTTCTGTATCTCTTGTGCCTAGAGAGTTCAAGAAATGTTGAAAAACTAGCTAATACTTTTCGTCAGGAGGATTATCATGTGAGTAGAGGAAAGGAAGTCCTCTATGCTTTGGGAGAATGTGTGCCTGCGGTTAATGGTGATGATCTTAAGGAAATGTTAGATTCTTTTCCGGATGTGTATAAAAGAGATCAAGTCGTGTTCGATATCGAGCATCGCTATAGACTATCAGGTTTGAGATGTTTTGAAAGGTTTTCGCTAGTACTGCGCAAGCGTTTGTGGGTGATGCATAGAGGATTTGCTCTTAACCCACCGTTTCCACACCCAATGAGTGGTGCTGCTGTGTCGAAGTGTCCTCCACAACCAAACTTTCCTCCACATCGGAAGAATGCTATGAGGTATGCGGAATTTGCGCTTCAATCACAATCTGCAGACTTAGAGTCAGAACATGATCACCTTCTACCATCAAATCTTTTTGAAGAGGAATTTGTGCCTCAATCACAAACTGCAGACTTAGAGTCGGAACTTGATCACCTTCTACCATCAAATCTTTTTGAAGAGGAATTTGTGCCTCAATCACAAACTGCAGACTTAGAGTCGGAACTTGATCACCTTCTACCATCAAATCTTTTTGAAGAAGTGATGGCTAAATTTGCACCAGTATTTCGAGGTCCGTACTTTCCATGATGTTTTATCACGATGCGACTTTACCATTATAGAAACAAGATTATCAAAAAGCTTATTTGTTCTTAAAATGCTTTGAAAACAGTATTGAAAATTGAGGTTGTTTTCTTATTCAAATATTGAAGAATATGGAAATATATGAGAAGTGAGAAAACGCTTATAAAGCATCAGAATGCTAAAAGTATGCGCTGTACAGATATTTCCGAGGAAAACAAGTTCGGATTTTATCAAGAATGTTTGAGAGCGCCTTAAGAGAATAATAGACTATACTCCCAATATGTTTAATGCTGTAAAGGATCTGATTTTTTTCATGTGCGTTTGTTATGGGGTTTTAAGTTAAGAGAGCATTTGATGCCTTAGGATTTTTAAGATGTTGTTGCAAAATGTGGAGTTGTATTATGTATTTTGATACTGATGAAGTGAGTAGTTTGCAAAAGTCATCAGTTCTCAGATTTTTTGCTTTCCTGGTTGTTTTTGTATAATATAGGACGGTATCACTATCGAAAAATAACCCTTAATAAATAAGATCAATATCTCTTCATCGCATTGATATTTGCTATTATAATTGTTTCTGATATAATAAATATATATTTTTATGATTAATATTATCTTTTCACTATTTGTGTGTATTTTCAATGCAGATGCTACAGCATCTGCAGATGATCGAAATGTTGAAGCTGCTGCTGAGGATCCTAAACATCCTATTTTGTTAACAGACAAGGCGGTTCAAGCATACTATGAAACTATGAGATTTAATTGCGAAGACTCTATGAGAGGCAGCAAATCAATGATGTTGCACGTATGCGAGATGTTATCCAAATCTGATTTATTTCAGGGTGTAGGGCTTATGGCGAAAACAGATATTGCTCTTATCTTGTATACCTTGACTAAAGAGAGCGAGAGCGATGCTGAAGGACTAGTTAAAACTTTTCGTGATGGAGATAATCAGGTGAGTCAAAAGAATGACAAGGTCATCTATGCTTTTGGCCTATGTGTACCTAAGTTTAAGGTTAGCGATATTGAAGGAATTTTAAAAATTCATAGATCAATTTTGGAATCTTCTGATGAGTACGGGCGCGCTAGATCTGTGAATTGCATTAGTAGGCGTTATGCTAAACTAAAAAAGTCAAACAGATTTTCATCAGAACTAAAAACTATTTTGTGGAATATATATCCGCAATTTGCGAATCCAGACTCACAACTTGCCATAAAGGCTTCTCAGAAATGGTTGACAGGCAAATCCGCTAAAAAATATTATGAAATGCTGGAGACTAATCTCGCAAAGGAGGATATTGCAGCCGAAAGATCTGTTTTGCTGCAAGTATGTGGTGCCCTAGCCCATTCCGATTGCTTTCAGCACCCAAAGGTTTTTTTGCAAGCAGAGATTGAGACTGTCCTGTATCTCTTGTATCTAAAGAGCTCAAGATATGTTGAAACACTAGCTAATATTTTTAGTCAGGAGAGTTATCAGGTGAGTTCAGGAGCGAGCTTTGTCCTCCATGCTTTTGGACGATGTGTTCCTGCGGTTCGTGGTGATGATCTTAAGGAAATTTTAGATTCTTTTTCGGATGTGTACAAAAAAGATGAAGTCGTGTCCAGTATCAAGCGTCGTTATCAACTATCAGGTTTTCAATGTGCTAAAAGGTTTCATCCAGCACTAAAAAAGCTTTTGTGGGGTATGCGTGAGCAATTTACTCCTCAATATGCACAACCGTTGCCACAACCAATGAGTGGTGCTGCTGTGCCGAACTTCTATCCACATTGGCAATTTACTCCTCAATATGCACAACCATTGCCACAACCAAATTGGCAATTTACTCCTCAATATGCACAACCATTGCCACAACCAATGAGTGGTGCTGCTGTGCCGAACTTCTATCCACATTGGCAATTTACTCCTCAATATGCACAACCATTGCCACAACCAATGAGTGGTGCTGTGCCGAACTTCTGTCCACATCGGAAATTTACACCTCAAGCTGCTGTGCCGAACTCCTATCCACATCGGGAATTTACACCTCAAGCTGCTGTGCCGAACTTCTGTCCACATCGGCAGAGTGCTATGAGGCATGCGGATTTTGTGTCTCAATCACAAACTGAAGATTTAGAGTCGGCACTTGAGCTCCTTCTACCATCAGATCTTTTTGAAGAGGGTTTTGCGCCTCAATCACAAACTGAAGATTTAGAGTCGGAACTTGAGCTCCTTCTACCAGCAAATCTTTTTGAAGAGGGTTTTTCGCCTCAATCACAAACTGAAGGCTTAGAGTCAGAACTTGATCACCTTCTACCACCAAATCTTTTTGAAGAAGATGTTCGCTAAATTTGCGCAAGTATTCCGAGGTTCGTATTTTCCATGATGTTTTGTAACGATGCGACTTTACTATTATAGAAACAAGGTAATCAAAAACCTTTTTTTGCTCTTAAAATGATTTAAAAGCAGTATTGCAAATTGAGATTTTTTTCTTGTTGAAATTATTAAGAATGTTTTCTCTTTGTGTGGATGAAATGTTTACAAAATCATTTTATGATTATGATTATGATTGTTCCTGAGAGTATTTCATTCTATAATATTTTATGATTAATATTATTGTACTTTGACTATTTATGATTTTTGGTAATACAGATGCGCACATACAGATGCTGCAGAGGATCCTGCGTGGTTGACATGCAAATCCGTTCAAAAAAACTATAGTATTCTGGAAGCGAATCTCGCACAGTATGACATTACACCTACAAAATCAATGGTGTTGTACGTATGCTGCATATTATCCCAAACCAAATGCTTTGAGTTCGCAAAAATATTCTTGAAAGTAGAGATTGAGACTATTCTGTATACCTTGCGCCAAGAGAGAGAGATTCACGCTGATAAACTTGCTCAGACTTTTCGTTCGGAGGATGTTGATGTGATCAAAAGACCGACAAAGATAAATGTTTTATATGCTCTTGGCCAATGTGTGCCTCAGGTTCCTAATAATGATCTGACAAAAATTTTATCATGTTTCTCGGAGGTGTGTGATCGCGATAAAATCCCGATCCATTGCGAGCAATGCGTGAGCGAGATTAAGCAGCGTTATAAACTAGTAGGTTCAGAAAGGTTTTTATACAAACTAAGAGAGCTTTTGTGGAAATATATGATGTATCCGCAACCTTTACCTTTAGACTCAAAATCTGATGCCGATGCTTCTGTTTGGTTGACGGGCGAAGCCACTCAACAACACTATATAACGCTGCAATCTAATCTTGCACAGTATCAGATTATACGCGAAGATTCGATTATGTTGCAAGTATGCTGTGCATTACTTGAATCCAATTACGTTTTGGATTCAAACATTTGGGTGAAAACAGATATTGAGACTATCCTGTATCTATTATGCCAAGAGAGCGAAAAAATGCTAAGCAACTAGCGGAAACTTTTCGTGATGAGGATGATAATGTGCGTACAAAAAAATCAATGATCCTCCATGCTTCTGGTCGATGTGTTCCTACAGTGCAACCTAATGGTATGAACGCAATTTTGTTTTGTTTGCCGCATGCGTACAGTCTGTCGGGAGTCGTATGCAATCTTAGGAATCGTTATCAAAACGCAGTAGATTCAGAAAGGTTTTCGACAAGACTACAACATATTTTGTGGAAATATATTATGTGGCCAACTAAAAGGACACCTGAAATGTGTCCAGAATTAGCGAGTCAAGACTCACAATCTGATACAAATGTTATCTCTTCTTCATTGGAAAATCATCCTCACCTCACAGGTGCACTCGTGCAAGAACACTATGCAACTCTGGAAGCTAACCGCGCACCGCATAATACTAGTGATATGATGATGCCTCCGGAGTCTGTACATCAATATTTAATGCCTGGTGGTCTTGTTCAGTATGCTCTTCCATCTATGCAAGGTGCGGTGATAAATCCAGTATTTGCATATCAGTACTATCCTCTACCTATGCAGAATTATGTGATAGATCCTTTTGCGTATCAATGTATACAACCGTTTCAATCACCCACGAATGTTGTGTGGCAGCACGCTCCGTATGATCCTATGCAGTAGGATCCTTTATTGCCTGTGCAGAGTTATGTGATGATGAATGTGGGATTTCCACAAGTTTGTACAAGTGCAAAGGACTTTGCTCTCCATGATATTTTGTTATAATATGGTGCAATATCATGAGATTAACACGATTCTCAAAAATATTTATTTCATTGAAAAAAAGTATTTTTTTTTTTGAAATAAATGGAAAACTGTAACATAAAAAAGAGATTTTATTGCTATAGATGATTGATATTTTTATTTTTGAAGGGTTTTATGATTAATGTTATTATATTTTCACTATTTATGTTTATTTTAAATATAGATGCGGCTGAGGGTCCTGCTCTTAAGGATTTTGGTTGGTCTGCAAGAGACTGCGTTCAAGCACACTATGACACTTTGAAATTTAATCTCCGCCGGACCTGCATTGAACTCAAAGATGAGGATAAAGACAATGCTTTTGTGTTGCAAGACTGCTATGTTGTATTGGAAGAATTCTATCCTGTTGAGGAGCTCATATCTGAGTGGCGAACATGCAATGCTACGTTGCCAGCGTGCAAGGTTATGTTGCCAGAATGTGATATGTTGTCACCATGCAAGGTTATTTTGGATGCATGCGCGTTATTGTGCAAGAGATTTCTGAAAGAAATCTTTTCGACGCAACTAGATACTTCAATTATCCTGTATCTTTTACGCAAAAAAAGTGAAGAAAATGCTAAAGAACTAGCTAAAATTTTTATTGTTGAGGGTTATAAGGTCATGAAAGGCGCAACAGTGCTATGCGATGCTCTTGGCCGATGTGTGCCTGTGGCTCAGTCTAGGGAAGATATCGAGAATGCTTTACATGGTTCTTCACTTGACGTATATAGCGGCACCATGAAGAAGATGCAGAATAATTATACTGAAAACACAGGTTCAAAAAGGTTTTCACCATCACTAACATGTGTTTTTTCAAAAAGATATTTCAACTCGCCTGGTGATACTTTCTCAAAAATGTTAGATCAGGATAATCATTATTGGCGCGCAGGATTATCCGTTAGAAAATACTATCAAATTATGCAAACCAATCTCGAGCAGTACGGTATTAGAGTCCCAGACTCTTCTATGTTGTACATATGCCAGATATTATCTAACTGCTTTCAAGAAGAAAGCTTAGTTATGCAAAGAGAGATTGATCTCATCCTGTATGTTTTGTGCAAAAAGAGCGTAAAAAATGCTGAGGAACTCGCTCAAACTTTTCGTGATGAGGATGCAAAGGTGAGTGACCAAACAGAAATGATTTTCGATGCGTTTGGCCGATGTGTTCCTGAGGTTGAGTGTGCGGATATTGCCAATGTTTTGTACAATTTTCTTCCGCGTGATATCCAAATATATAAGAAACTCTTCAGAAATTTTAAGCGTCGTTATGAAAAAAAAGGTTCAGAACGGTTTCTGAAATCCCTAGGATTACCTCGATTCTTGCTGGCCGATGCTCCAAAATAAGTTTGAAATATTTGTATCATTAGTGCATTGGTTCAAACCCTGTTTGCAGTTGTTTTCTTGTCAAAATGATTGATTCTTGTGTTGATGAAGTGTGTGGAAATATGCTTTTTTTTAATTTAAGGAAGAGTGGGAACTTGCGCACCTTAGGAACCTATCTACCATCAGATCTTCTTGAAGAATGTGTGAAATAAATGTTCGTCAGTATTCCGAGCTCTGTACTTTCCATGATATTGTACTGTACGATGCTATAGTATCATGAGCTCAATACGATTCTCAAAAATATTTATTTCATTGAAAAAAAAGTATTTTTTCTTTTTGAAATAAATGGAAAACTGTAACATAAAAAAGAGATTTTATTGCTATAGATGATTGATATTTGTATTTCGAAGGGTTTAATATGATTAATATTGTTATATTGTCACTATTTATGTTTATTTTAAATATAGATGCTGCTGTAATAGATAAGGATTATAATTGGTTTGAAGAAGAGGCCGTTCAAAGAAATTATGAAATTTTAGCAAATAATCTCAAACAATACTCTATGACAGCAGACAACTCGTTTATGTTGGGAACATGCTCTGTGCTCTGCACGCAATTCCAGCGATCAAACCTCTGTAATAGAATACATATAGGGATTTCTCTATATGCCTTGTGTCAGAAGAGCATAAAGAATGCCGATAGACTATTTCACACTTTTCGTGCGGAGGATGTTGAGGTGATAAAAAGCCCGACAACGAGAAATATTTTTCATGCGTTTGGCCGATGTGTTCCTGTGGTTGATTTTCTGGATGTAAGAAATGCTTTATTGAATTTTAATGATGTGAGAAATTATCCGGTAATCATGGGATGTGTTCTGTATTATTATAGTAAAGAAACAGGTTCAGATAGGTTTTTTTCATCAGTGTCAAGTGATATTTTACTGTACCCTGATGCATGTTGTACCTCAATGTATGATGCTGCTAGGGACCATCGCTCTATGCGGTGTGATGCGATGTATACGCAACCTGCTCATGAACCACTCCCACACTACCCGCACTACTCGCACTATAGAGCCTATGTTCTGAGAGGTGCTGATCCAAAGTTTACGCCCGCTGGATGTAAATATATACACTTTGCGGCTACTGAAGACAAAATAGATATCTTAGAGGAACTCCCCCAGATACTGATGCGTCTTAATGTTATGGCGCAGAAGTTTGCTCATTGTGTGAATGTCAAGATGGCTTGTATAGATAATGTGCGTAATCGAATTTTCCATATAATAAAAGCGGTTGAGTGTCTGAATAATGATGCTAAGGCCATGCTTTTTGCATGGGCTTTTGTTATGGAGCGTCAAGATTATAAATCGTTTTATAAATTAGGATTTTTCAAAACATATTGGCAATCTATATCCTATATTTGGACATCATGTATAGATGATCTTCCTAATTACCTTTATGCGTTATCCGAGTGTACCGATATTGAGGTTTATGCGGGATATATGCGAAGTGAAGAAACATTGGCGAGGCACCAAGTGGCAAAACATAATGGTTTTACAGATATTCCTGAGGAAAATAAGAATAGTTATAGCCCAGAGTGGAAGTGTAGAACGGGTGGAAATGGTATGCATGATTGCGCATTTAGCCATCTTTTTCAGTTTATATTTTCTTCTGATGATGCGCTAGGCGCAAGGTAATTTTTCCCATTGATTTAAAGCCTTTCTTTCATGATTGGGATATACAGGATTTTTAATCTAGCGTTTTACGCAAAATAATTCAGCATTGATTTTTGAGCCAATGGATATGAATGGACTAATGTGGATCATTTCACTAGTTTAGCATAAAAGATTGCTGCATCAGGCTGCAGACAGCGCTATGTATTTTCCTTCGTTTTTCCAAAAGGATATGTGCATACTTTTCGATTCGATTAAGGTGTGTGAAAAATGTCCGTGACAAAAAATGATAATGCCTAGCAAACAAGGTGAACTACATTGATAGAATGCAGAGAAAAAAACAATAAAACCAAGTGGATGCAATATTTGTAAAATTTTTTTTCTGAAAACAATATCATTTTCAACAAAAACTGTTGACGAATATTTGTTTCAATAATATAATATGAATTGTTTACTGATTTATGAGATTTTTATGATTAATATTATACAATGCTTTCTATTTATGATTTTGGCTTATACAGATATTGCAGCGGCTGTGAGTGAAAATTGGTTTACAAAAGAATCGTTTGCAAGCAACTATGCAATTCTCGAATCTAATCTGACACGCCATATGAGCTCCGCTGCAGCTGATCAATCGGATGTGTTGCAAATGTGCAAGAAGGCATCAAAGGCATTTGAAAAATATGGAAAGCCCATACCCAAAGTGTTGAGGGTAGATATTGGTGTTTTGCTACACACCTTGTGTCAGGCGAGCTGCGAGAGTTCCCAGACACTATTTGACACGTTTTTTGCGGAGGATAATAAGGTGAAAAGCAAAGCTATAACGACATGTGAAGCTTTGGGCAAATGTGTTCCTCCTTTTGATATCGCTCAGGTAACAAAGGCTTTGCGTGTACTTTCTATATCACCAGCGAACTCAGAAGGGATTGTGGAACGTTATCAAAAACAAGGTTCAGCAAGATTTTCTCCAAAGTTGCTGTCTTTTTTGGGGTTAGAGAGCGGTCCTGCAGGGTTAGCGAGAGCTCCTGCAGCGTGTGAGAATACAAATTGGTTTGCAGAGGTAGTGTTGCAACACAACTATGCAACTCTCGAATCTAATCTGACATGCCATATGAGCGTTGTTCAATCGGATGTGTTGCAAATGTGCAAGAGATTATCACAGGTCTTTGCAGAACATAGACGCTATAAAGAAGACGTGTGTCTACTTTTGTGCATAGATGCTGGTGTTGTGCTACACACCTTGTGTCGGGAGAGTGAAAGAGATCCTCAGATGCTATCTCAAATGTTGTGTGCTGAGGATAATAAGATAAAAAGCAACATTACAACGAAATCTAAAGCTTTGGGCCAATGTGTGCCTCCGGTTGATATCGGGAAATTGAAAGTAGCTTTGTACCCACTTTGCTCTCCACCAAATCAGCTTCCAATAGCTCAAACAGAAGAGATTGTGTATCGCTATAATGCTCAAAAAGGTTCAGACAGATTTTCTCGATCGTTGTTAGATTTTTTGGGGATAAGCGCTCCTGCACCTCAGACTGCAGTATGCTCCGCATCCATGTCTGGTGCTCCTGTGTACCACCCCAACCTAACTATGCATCATCAGCAACTTGCGTATCAGCAACCCGTATATCAATGGCTACCTGCGTATCCAGGTCTGCAACCAACGCAAGACCCACTAAAACGTGATCATGTTGCAGCCTATGTGATGAGAGATGTTGATGTGAGAGATGATCCTAAGTTGTATGGTTGGGTAGATAAAATTTTAATTGGTAAAATCTCAGTCAGGAATGAGATAACAGGTCTATTGCTGGATATGAAAAGAACGATGACTGCATTACAGAATAATCCGTATGAAGTGGCAGGTACGGCTTTTGTAGTTAACGCTTGTGCGCGCCTTGATGTTATGATTGGGTTTCTTCAAACAAACTATGTGACTGACCGTGAAATAGCCTTGCTTTATGTATGGGCATTTCTTATGGAGCGTAAAGGTGCTAGTGTTGTGGATCGAAATCCTGAACAAGATAGCATTATAGAACCGGTAGATGCTAGAATGTTGTATAACTTAGGACTTTCTCGTGCTGAGAGTGATGCTCTACACAGAGGTTATATTACCTCTAAGACTCTACAGCCACAGAATGCAGGGACTCCTCACCACCTTTGGCTTGAATGTCGGGATGATTTTCCAAAATACCTTTATGTGTTAGCGGAGGGTACTGATGTTGAGAGTCTAGCTGGCGTATATATGAGAAATTATCAAACAAAGGAGAATCATCAGTGTGCAAAATACACTCGACATTATGATCTAGCAGTGAATTATCCTAAGGTAGTCAATAAATACAATGTTAGTTCAAAATGGTGGCCGATGATAGGTTTCGATAATTATGCTCAATCGTGCGAAATGCTCACACTCTTTGAGAAGATCTTTGCGCATGGTGATGCTCCAGGTATAAGATAAAATCTAATTTATAGACTGATTTAAAGCTTGGTCCGCATAAATGGAGTGGATCAAGCTTTTGAGTTTTGAATTCTAATTTTTATTCAAAATTTATCGTTTGTTTTTTCATCCCATGATGTACTGGTGACTTTAAGTTATCTGTGTGGTGAAGTACATGCTGTGTATAATCGTTGGATTTTTTGTGTGTTCAGTATGCAGCAAACAGATTGTCTTCCGAGATTATTGAAAAAGGTGTTGAACAAATATGCGAAAGTACTCAGAAGTATTTGCTTCCTTTGCTGTTTTGTCACAATATTCCTCAGAATTTCCTATCAAAAAATGTTGAGTGCCATCCATCGTGTTTATCGTTTGGAAATCCGCACCGTGATCTAATTGTGGGTGAGAGGTCTTGTGTGGTATAAAGTGTTAAAAAAAATTTTTTCTAAAAATAATATTATTTAAGGAGAAAGTATTGACTAATATATATGTATATATGTAAGGATTAGAATAAAATTTATGATATGGATGGCTTTGTGATTAATGTTTTTATCTTAATGTTTATGATTTTTGTGAATGCAGATGCTGCATTGTCTATGGAATGTGACGAAAGCTATAGCACATTGGAGCGTAACCTAGCCACATACTCGGTAACTCCTAAAAACTCAGTTGTCTTGCGAGCATGTTCTGTATTAGCAAAACACTCTGGTAAAGTATCCCCCATGCTGCAAAAAGATTGTTTCGTTATCCTAAAGACCTTGTGTGAGGCGAGCGTAAAGGATGCAAAGGATGCACTTGCATTATCTAAAACTTTTGTGTGTGAGGGTGCGCAGGTAAATGAAGAAGAGCTGATACTCGAGGCTCTTGGTCGATGTGTTCCTGATATTGATTGCGATTCTGTGGATTCCTCTCTTAAAAGTAATAAGTTGTGGAGGATGAATAAGTTGTGGAAGGTGAATAAACAGCGGGTTTTGAGTCGTTATTCTACGCAGGAGGGTGCCAGAAGGTTTCTGCCAAGTTTACAATCTCTGCTCGATAATCGCCTGACAGTTGTGATGACAAACACTGATGCACCTGATTGCCAACAAGGTGATCTCTGCCATTTGCGTTTTCTGAGGTATGAAAGGGGTTATTTTCAAGATCTTGCAGATATACTTGTACATATTAACGAGAGAGTGCACAACCCTCATCCTGTGCTGCTAGAGGATCCTTTGCCTGAGGAGGGTCAAATGATAGCAAACGCGCATGCGCGTCTTCAAATGATAGTGAGTTTTCTTCAGGGAGGAGCAAGTTTTTTTGATCAAGTCATGCTTTTTGTGTGGGCGTCAGCTATGAATCGTGACGTTGATAGCATGCGTGATCGCTTAGGGTTTTCCAGAGAAAAATCGTGTGGTTTGGGTGGTATTGATCATATTTGGTTGTCATGTATGTCAGCGATACCTCGTTTCCTTTATGTGCGCACAGATCACCCCTTTAAGATTGAGAATGTTTGTCATCAGATGGATGAGCGATATAGATTTGACTGTTCCTGTTTTGATATAGAGAGTGTTTTTCAGATGGAGTCTATATATAGTGCTGCCTCTTTGCGGTATGAATTCAAAAATCTTTTCTTAAAGATATTTCCTGCTCCTGATTATGATGCGCCAAACATAGTATAGAACCTAACTGGCAAACTGATTGAAAGCCTGTATCGCATAGTTGAGCGGTGCAGGCTTGTTGGTTGAATCTAATTTTTGACTCAAAAGAATGAAAGATTGCTTTTTTCTTGCAATGGTATACTCATAACCTAATAAAGAAGAAAGTATATCTTTGCATTTCTTCAATGTTTCGTTTTCAACCAACAACTTCTGCGTGTTGATAGCAATGGATATGCTGTGCAAGTTTTCCTCTCTTTCCAGGATTTTTGTGGCAATACTGCGTGATTTAGTTATATTTATTTATATTTTATTTTCCTTTAATCAAGCATCATTTGTGCGTGTTGTGCAAAATTTCCTTTTGTTTGCAGGCGCTTTGAGAATATATGGTTGGTGTTGGTATTTTTCTGTTTGTACAAGCAGGTTGAGGGCTTGCGCCGTATGAGCTATAATCTGGCCAGGTGCCTTATGTATAACCCTTGGGATAATAATCAAAAAAAAGAAAGCACACAAAAACAAAGGACAACACCTTTGCCGCGCGGCACAGGTGACCCTCGTTTTGTTTTTGCTGGTGCAAGTGCTTTATTAGTCATACTTTGGATTGTATCTGGTTTTTATCAGGTGGATTTGGGTTCTGTGGCTGTTGTGACGCGTTTTGGTGTCGTTTTAGAAACGCGAGAGGCAGGGTGGCATTATCGTCTTCCAGCGCCTATTGACCGCGTGTATATGTGTAACCCTTCTATTGTGCAACAGGTTGAAGTGCACTCTACAGCTTCTCATACTATTACGGGGGATCGTAACCTTGTGGATGTGAGCTATACAGTGCAGTGGCGTATTAGTGATCCTGCGCGCTGGTTGTTTCATGTAGAAGATGCAGATCAGCTGATTCGTCTTACAGCCGAAGCTATGATGCGTGACTCTATCAATAGTATTGAAATTGATGAAGCTCTTGCTGAAGGGCGTAGCGGAATTGAAAGCTCTGTGAAAGAGAGTTTGCAGTCTATGTTGGATAGTTATGATGCTGGTTTGTTAGTGCATGAAGTTACGTTGCGTCGTCTTGACCCTCCGAAAGAGGTGGTTGATGCTTTTTACGACGTAGAAAAAGCATGGGCGGATCATCATCACGCTGTTAACCAAGCAGAAGCGTTTGGAAACGAAGCAATTCCAAAAGCGCGTGCGGCAGCGGCTGAAATGACAGAATATGCGCATGCGCAGTCTTATCAAATGCGTCAAGTGGTGGATGCTGAATCAGAGGCGTTTAATAAAATTTATCAACAGTGCCAGCGATCAGGTCGCTATGGTGGCGAGCGATTCCTGATGTACAATGCGCTTCAAAAGTTTTTGGCGCACAAAGACATCACATTGATTGATGGTGCTCTTCCAGCAGGTGTTTTGCCGCTCTTGGAGCCAAAATCCTCCAACAAGCAACAAAAGGAGTCGGTATGAAAAAAATAGTGTTTGCATTAGGCGGTATTGTTGCGTTTTTTGTTGTTTTAGGATTGGGGGGAGTGTTTTTTGTTGTAGAGCCTTACCTTTCGGCGATTGTTTTGCAGTTTGGAGAGCCTAAGCAGGTTAATACAGAGCCTGGATTGTATTTCAAAGTACCTTTTCTACAAAATGTTCAATTTTATGACATGCGCGCCATGTGTTTTGAAGCTCCAACTGAGCAAGTTATTACAAGCGATAAAAAACGTTTGCTTGTGGATGCTTATATAGTTTATCGTCTTGTAGATCCAGTGGCGTTTTACAAAAGATTGCGTAACCATCAGCTCGCACGTTTGCGCATGCATGCTTTGACGGTTTCTTCTTTGCGTGGTTCTCTTGGTAAAATCACCTTTGAACATTTTCTGAAGGATAAACGAAAAGAAGTGTTGGAAGAAATTCAAAGATCAATTATGGAAAGTACGAAAGAATTTGGCATAGAAATCATTGATGTGCGTATTTCTAAATCAGAACTTCCTCCTCAGAACAGTCAAGCTATTTATCGACGCATGGTTTCTGAGCGTACGCGTATTGCAAAGCGGGTGCGCGCTGAAGGGCAAGAAAAAGCTACAAAAATGGTAGCGCTTTCTGAAAAAGAAGCGGCTCGTATTATTACAGACGCTCGTAAGCAAAGTGTGGAGATACAAGCGGATGCTAAAGCTTATGCCTGCTTCAAGCATGGTGAGATGGCGGCGAAGGATAAGCAACTATTTAAAGTGTACAAGGGATCAGAGTTCTTGAAACAGACGTTGTCGGGCCAAGATCATAAGTTTATTTTATCCTCAAATAATAAGGACATTCTTATGCCTCTAAGGGACGTTGTGAGCGTTTCTTCGTAACGCAGTATTGACATGATTTGTTGGATTTAAAATCTGGGTGTGTGAGATCGTCTGGTGAGAGAGGTTCTCTGCATGCATAGCATAGCGTAAAAGATCCTTCCTTAAGCGAGGGTGTTAGGGATACTCTGTTGTCAAAAGTAAAACACTCACCTTTCCAATTTGTTTCTTTGGTATTGCGTAAATACTCAATAACGCCGCCCTCAAGCTGATAAATATCTTCAAATCCTAGTGATTCCATTAGAGGGGTGACCTTTTCGCATCGCACGCCTCCTGTGCAAAAAATAACGACTTTTTTCTTTTTCCATGCTTCCGGTGCTTGCTGCATTTGTTCTGGTAGATCCATAAAGTGCTGAATGTCAAAATGGTGAGCATTTTTTAGGGAGCCAACTCTGAACTCGTAATGGTTGCGCACATCCAGAAGAACAAAATCACGATAATTTTTATCAAGTTTTTCTGCGGAAATGTATTGACCTTTTTGGTCATGTGTATACGGAAATGGGATAATATGTTTTTTCTTCAGTACTAAAAGGCGAGAAAAACAGTGTTTGTGTGCTGTGGTTTTTTTAAGCACCATGTTTTTTGTTTCTTGGAATGTTGTGAGAAAGCGCTGAAGTGCTGTCAGTGCGACCGGCGATAGGCTGAGGGAGATGTTTATGCCTTCTGTGCTGATTAAAATTGTGCCTTTGATGTCAAAAAAATGCAAAAAAGTTTTTAATCTTGTTTGCCACAATTGCTTGTCTATTGGTGTGAAGATATAGGAAGAAACGTGCCAGTATAAAGAATTTTTCACGACTCAGTATAACATTTGAGCTGTTTTTTGTTAATAAAGTTTTGTTTTTAATTGAAATAAAATGTTTTAAGAAATCGTTTCAGAGGTTACAATAGGGGTAAGTAGGTTGATTTAGAAGTGTTAGGGCATGACGAAATAGGCAATGTGTATGGGCGTGCGCTTTTTACGTGTATGCGCTCAAAGAGCCAAGAAGAGAAAGATCAGTTTCTTAAGCATGCACAGATATGCCTGGATTTAATAGCTGATAACAGTGATGCTAAAAAATTGCTTTCTGAGTGCGCGGTGTGGAATGCAACGTTTGTTGCGTGGTTACATGTATTAATAGAGGCGGGGCGTTTGTCAGCCCTCGGATCTTCTCTGCTGATATGTAAAGAGCTCATGATGCATGGTCGTGAAACCGTTATTGTGTCTTCGGCGCATCTGCTATCGCCTGAAATGAAAGAAAAAGTGCAAAGTGTGATAAAGATTATTCTTCCTGTGTGTACAGAAATTGTTTATAAAGAAGATAAGGAGATTCTTGCTGGTGTGGTTATTAAACAAGGCTGGAAGCAAATCAACTTATCTTTGCAAGATATACTTGTGCGTGCTTATGCACAAATGAGAGTGGATCTATGATGAAAAGAAAGCCAGAAGAGGTTGTTAATTTAATTGTCCAAAAAGTACAGCATTTGGAAAAAAATGCTGATGTGCAAGCTGTAGGTAAGGTGGTACAAGTTGGTGATGGTGTCATTACCGTCTATGGATTGGAGGGTGTGAGAACGCTTGAAATCATCAGTAACGCACAAGGAGCAAAAGCACTGGTTCTTAGTTTGGAAGTCTCGTCTGTAGGGGCTGTTATTTTGGGCTCAACGGATACATTTTCTTCTGGAGATGAAGTGTGTACAACGGGGGAGTTTTTAACAGTTCCTGTGGGTGAAAGCTTATTGGGGCGTGTTGTAAACGCGCGAGGTGAGCCTCTTGATGGGTTTGGCGCTATTGCAGCTACTCAGCATGCGCCTGTGGAAGCGCCAGCTCCTGGAATTTTGGATAGAAAATCTGTTGATACCCCCTTACAAACAGGACTAAAAGTTATAGACTCCCTTGTGCCTATTGGGCGTGGACAGCGTGAGCTGATTATTGGTGACAGGCAGCTGGGCAAAACAGCTATTGCTGTAGACACGATTATTAATCAAGCGCAAATGAATGCACACTTGCCTGATGATCAAAAGGTCTACTCCGTTTATGTAGCTGTTGGTCAAAAAATGTCAAAAATTGTAAATATGGTGCAAAAATTGCGAGATTTAAATGCTTTGCAGTATGTTACTATTGTGTCGGCGTCTGCCTCAGATCCTGCGGCTTACCAGTTTTTGGCGCCTTACGCAGGTTGCGCTATGGGTGAGTACTTTCGTGATAGCGGACAACATGCGCTTGTGATTTATGATGATCTTTCCAAGCAAGCCATTGCTTACAGAGAGATTAGTTTGGTGCTAAGGCGTCCACCAGGAAGAGAAGCCTTTCCCGGTGATATTTTTTACCTGCACGCGCGTTTGTTAGAGCGCGCAGCGCAAATGAGCGATGCCAAGGGTGGCGGATCTTTAACAGCCCTTCCTATTGTTGAAACACAAGAAGGTGACCTGTCCAGCTATATTGCCACCAATGTTATCTCCATTACCGATGGGCAGGTGTTTTTAGAAACCAGTTTGTTTCATGAAGGTATAACGCCTTCCGTGAATGTTGGGTACTCTGTTAGCCGCGTTGGTTCCGCTGCTCAATCTCCAGCGATCAAAAAGCTCTCTGGAACCTTGCGTCTTGAATTGGCTCAGTATAAAGAGATGGCTTCTTTTGCAAAATTTGCCAGTGATGTGAACGTGAAAACCCGCAAGCTTCTAAGCAATGGAGAAGCTCTTGTGGAAATGTTCAAACAGGCTCAGTATGAACCTTTGGATGTGGCGGAACAAATTGTTTCTTTATACTACTTTGCGGAACATAAAGAAGAAGCGCTTTCGCCGCAAAAGCGCGTGCTTCATGTGCAATTTATCCGTGAGCATTTGCGGCGCAATAAAAAACTTGTGCATGCACTGAATAATCATAAAAAGTATGATGATGCTTTAATTGAGAAAATTGAAAGTATTATAGTAGCATCATTGAAGCTTTTGGGTGAGAAGAGTGAGTAGCTTACGGCAAATTAAAACAAAGATGAAAAGTGTGCAGTTTATAGAAAAACTTGCAAACGCTATGCGCTTTACATCGCAAGTGGCCGTGCAGAGAAACTTGAGTCACCACAGAGTGCTGCTAGAGCATTTTGAGGCTGAAAAGGAAATGTTTGCCTGCGCATGGCGCTCTAATGGTGGTTCCGCTGTGATCCCGCCTTACATGAGCAATGCACCCGAAGATGCGCCTGATATTTGCATTGTCCTTGGTCCAGAGCAAGGGTTTTGTGGCGCCATGTCCGACCGTTTAATGCGACACTGCCTGAAAGGTTTGCGAGAAAAAGATATTTTATGGGTGATTGGAGCGAACATACTGAAGCGCTTCAAGTCGCAAAGATGGCGCGTAGACGTGAATTTTGCAACACGCAAGGAAAGCAAGAACTATGTGGCTGATCTCGTACAGACATTTTGTAAAAATCACCCTGTAAGGCGTGTTTTTTGTGTTTATCCATATTTTCAAAATATTTTAACTTGGAGTGTGGAGGAATTGCATATCAAGCCTTTTAATCCAACAACAGAAAGCTCAAGTCGCCTCTCTGTTATAGGAGATACTCAATGTTTTTGGAAACATGCTGTGCATCGTTATATTTGCGCGTGTGTGGAAAGCGCCCGCATGCACACACAGATGAGTGAGCACTCTGCGCGAATGACTGCGATGGATAAGGCCGCTAATAACGCGAATGATCTAGTAGATGAGTTGCGCTTGGATTGGCAAAGATGCCGACAAGCGTTAGTGACGCGAGAATTGCTCGAAGTTACGGCGGGTGCAATTGCAATTGAGGATATAAAATGACGAAGAAGATGCAAGGAAAAATTGTTCGTATTGTGGGGCCAGTAGTAGATGTGTTTTTTGAAGGTAATATTCCGCCTATTACTGCAGCAGTACAAACTGTAGAAGGCGATTGTGTTTTGGAAGTGGTCATGCACTTGGGGGATGGTGTGGTGCGTACAATCTCTTTTTCTGAAACCAACGGTTTGAAGCGCGGATTAGAAGTGACCACAGAAGGAAAATGTGTTCAAACCCCTGTGGGAGAAGAGGTTTTGGGGAGAATTCTCAATGTTTTGGGCGAGCCTATTGATGGGAGACCTCCTCTTAAAAATGCTACAAAATGGCCTATTTACAGAGATCCACCAACATTTGAAGATAGCGTTTCTGATCAGAGAGTGTTGGTGACAGGCATTAAAGTTGTTGATTTGCTCGCTCCTTATATGGTGGGTGGTAAAATTGGCTTGTTTGGTGGTGCTGGTGTTGGTAAAACAGTGATTATCATGGAGCTTATTAACAACATTGCGCGCTCTCAAGGTGGATACTCTGTGTTTGTTGGTGTGGGTGAGCGCACCCGCGAAGGAAACGACTTGTACCATGAAATGGTTCAATCAGGTGTTATTAACTTAAAAGGGCCTGGATCAAAAACAGCACTAGTGTATGGGCAAATGAACGAACCTCCAGGGGCGCGTGCCCGTGTTGCGTTTACAGGGCTCACTATGGCAGAATATTTTCGTGAGGAATGCGGACAGAACGTTTTGCTCTTTGTAGACAATATTTTTCGCTTTAGTCAAGCTGGATCGGAAGTATCTGCATTACTTGGTCGTATTCCTTCTGCAGTTGGTTATCAGCCAACATTGGCTACAGAAATGGGCGGGTTGCAGGAACGTATTGCTAGTACCAAAAAAGGCTCTATTACCAGTGTACAAGCTGTTTACGTGCCAGCAGATGACCTCACCGATCCTGCGCCTGCCACAACTTTTACGCATTTGGATGCCACAACCGTTTTAAACCGTGATATTGCCGCGATGGGTATTTATCCCGCTGTTGATCCGCTGGATTCGACTTCTGTAATTCTGAAAAAAGATGTTGTGGGTGATGAGCACTATAATGTTGCACGTGCCGTGCAAGCGGTGCTGCAAAAATACAAGGCGTTGCAGGATGTGATTGCTATTATGGGCACAGATGAATTATCTGCCGAAGATAAACTGATTGTGAGTCGTGCACGTAAAATTCAGAAGTTTTTGTCCCAACCATTCTTTTCTGCAGAAGTATTCACAGGTCAGCCAGGTGTGTTTGTTCCACTTGAGGACACAGTCTCTGGCTTTAAGAGTTTGGTGGAAGGAGAGTGTGATCATATAGATGAGAACGACTTCTACATGATGGGAAATTTAGATAGTGTTCGTAAGCGTGCAAAAGGTGCGTAAGCATGAAAATCCTTATTTTTTATGCAAAAACAAAAAAAATCCTAGAGGGATCATCTGTCTCTTTGCCCACCACATCTGGTGTTATGGAGGTGCGCAGTGGGCATGAACCAATGGTGGTATGTTTGAGTGAAGGCGCAGTAACCTGCTACAACAAAAGCACAATTCTTTTGGAAAAGAAAATTACAAAAGGTATGGCGCATGTGAAAGAAGAAGAGGTTATTCTTTCTATTTTTTAAGCTCTGTCATTCCTGAAAATTCTCAAAAATTGACAAATATTCTAAATTATTTCATGATGCAAGTGGAGGCTGTCGAACGTTAAATAACTTGTTCATGTTCTTGTTTTCTTTTCTGCTATTGGTTTTTTTGGGACCTTTAATAGCAAAAACATCGAGTGTGTTAGACACCAATCCAACCAAACGATTTTCTGAAAGAATGGATGAATTGCTGAGTCTTGGTCGCACTGATGAGGTTGAAAAATTGTGGTTAGAAGCAACTTTCTTGAGTGACCCACCATCATTAGATGTGCGTGAAGTTTATGTTTGTTACCTTGTCTGCATGAACAGAGTGCATGAGGCGATCACGGTTGTACACAAAGCGTTGCAAGACAAAAAAACAATGTCGGATAAAAAGTTGAGGGCGTGGCAGAAAGCATACCGCGTATTGCAAATGCTTAATACTTCTTATGAAGAAGCGCGTCAAATTGCACTTTCTGAACACGTTGCAGAGGATGCTTTTTCTGATATTTGGAAAACTGTTCTGGAAAAAAGTTTTGAGCATGTGACGCACTGGAATGCTTTGTTGGTGAAGTTGGTCTGTCGCTTTGTGCCAGTAACGCGTAGTTTTATTGAAAAATTGCCACGAGAGTTTTATACCTTTGTATACCACGATCAGGTATGGACAAAAATGCCCGACGATCTATGTATCACAATAATAGATTACCTCGTGTGTGTAGGTGCAATAGACGGTCAAGCGCTTTTGCGCTTCTATGAGCAAAGAAAAATATCACATATGATTCCAGATTTGATGCCTAACAGCAAAATACCGACTGATATCGCTCACAAATATTGCAGCGCTTTTGAGAGTGCTGGCGGTGATAAAAAGACAAAAACAAGAAGCTCAAGAGCCCCAATCAACTCATTTGTAGGAGAGATGATCACAGGAAAGCTTCACTTCCGCTTGGCGTTATAGCATTTTTTATGCAATACACTCGCAGATGTTCCTAATATTGATATGCACTGTCAGTACTTCTGCAAATCTTATTTTGCAGAAGAAATTCCTAGTTACCATCTATTGCTTTATCATCATACCTGGTGTCTATATAGGTGCGTAGAGGTGTTGGGACATGAGGGGGGGCAGTAATGCTCTACAACAAAAGCGCATCTTTTTGAAAGAGCAAAGAACAAAAGGTATGGAGCATGTGCAAGAAGAGAGTGTTTTTGCATTTTTGTAAGATCTGTAATTCCTGCAAAAATTGACAAATACTCCAAATTATCTCATGATGAGATTGGAGATTACTTGACATCAAAACGACTTTTGCCATGTATTTATTTGCTTTAGCTCTGCTACTGTTTTTTTCTGGACCTTTTATTCATGGTCGTACAACTCCTGTTATTGTGAGTGAAGAAGGTGTCGTGACTCCATCCATGGATGCCGTTGGTTTGTTTTCTCCTCATAAACGAGATATCCCTGCTGACGTTTGGAAGGGTATTTTGTACACCGACTACTCCTACATGATGAAAGGTACCTCTAGTGTCTTTCGCAGCAGTGTGCTTGCTGATATGGCGGTGTTTTTCCTTTCTTTAACAGCGTTGCCACCAGGTTTTTTGGCAAAAAATAAACACCAAAACCTTTCTATCAGAATGGCTAAATTGCTGAATCTTGGTCATCTTGATTTGGTAGAAGGATTGTGGTTGGGAGCAAACTCCTTTGGTGACCCACCATTAGATGTGTGTAAAGTTTATGTTTCTTATCTTGTGTGTATGGACAGAGTGCGTGAAGCACGCAAGCTTGTGGAAAAAACTTTGCAAGACGCGGAAAAACCTTTGCCAGATCAAGAAAAAATGTCAAAGGCAAAATTGACAACGTGGAAAAGAACCTACCGCATTCTGCAAATGCTCGATGCCTCCTGTGAAGATGCATGCAATATTGCTGAAATGCAAAATATACTTTCTGAACACGTTGCAGAGGATGATTTTTCTGATATTCGAAAAATTGTACTGAACAAAAGTTTTAAGCATGTGACACACTGGAACGCCTTGTTGGTGAAGCTGGTCTGTCGTTTTGTGCCAATAACGAGCAATTTTATTGAAGAATTGCCAAAAGAATTCTACAGCGTTGTGTACCACGATCAAGTGTGGATAAAGATAACTGACGATCTGCGCCTCAAAATAGTAGAGCATCTCGTGCGCGTAGGTGCATTAGACGGTCAAACGCTTTTGAGGTTCTATACACAAGCGGACACAACTGTACTGCCAGTTCCTGTGCATACCCGCAAAATTCCCGCACACATTGCCGATGCTGCAAAAAAAGATTGTGATCCTTTGATGCGTGCTTGCGCTTATCAAATGCTGCAAAGCGCATACACTGAAGATCGATTGTACCAAGAGAGAGGATTATTGTTGGACGCGTTTGTGCGTATGCTATCCAAAGCAGGGTTCTTGTTTGTAGCGGCAAAAGAGTTGTCTTCTTTTGTGGTTAAAATAGAACCAAACGAACAGTATAAAAATTTTGCACCATCCGTATTTTTAATTTCCTTATTGTGTCGTGACATGCTGTCAAAAGAGAGTTACGAAAAATGGCGTGATCTGGCGCTTTCTGTAAACCACCCTTTGCCAGTTGTGCCTATATATATTATCTTGAATCAGGATTTTGAGGAGCGCAATGATTTGATGAAAGTTTTTGCGGATTGGTACAAAAAGCAGAAAGAACACAACGAATCTATCGATAAATCATTATGGGTTCTTGCGATGGCCGCACCTTGGTTGCCCGCGAAGGTATCACTTCCTCAAATTGCCATTACTACAACTTCTCATATGACTGTGGATGGATTCTTGTATTGGGCTCATCAATCCGGAAAGAAAGGGCAGGTGTTGGGAGCGTTGGTAGGCCGAGCGTCATCACAAGAACTTTTGCCGGCTATTGGGCCCGCTTTATTTGTAAACAAAGATTGGGGAAGAAAGCTCGCGGTTGAGAGCCTCTTGATGCAATGAAAATAGCGCGTGCGCGCGAGCTTTGTCTAGAGCGCCTTGTAATTGAGAAAGGAGCATCTAAAAATACTGTTGAGGCGTATGGTCGTGATATCAAGCGATTTTGCGCAAGCCTCGCACCAGATTACACAAATGTACAAGATTTAGACACCGATTCTGTGCGCACCCATCTTACATCTCTTTCTTTTTTAAGTGGGATTTCTGTGCGCCGAACGATTGCTTCGTTGCAAAATTTTTTTTCCTTTTTACTGGAAGAAGGCCATATCAAGAAAAATCTACTTGAGGGCATAGCACGCCCCAAAATAACCAAAAAATTACCACGTGTTCTTACCGAAGAAGAAGTGAGGTCCTTTATTGATGGAGCATCACAGATTAGTAAGGCTTTTGCTGAGCGTAATGTGGCTATTGTGGAAGTTTTGTACGCAACAGGAATGAGAGTGACCGAATTAGTGACTTTGCGCAAAGGTGATGTGTTTTATGATGAAAAGCTTATTAAAGTTTTTGGAAAAGGGTCGAAAGAGCGATTTGTACTTTTGCACGATTGTGCTTTGGATGTTTTATATGCGTATACAAAGACGTTGTCTACAGATTCTGCCTGGCTGTTTCCCTCCTCGCGAGATAAAAAGCAGCATATGACACGGCAAGCTATATTTTTACTCTTGAAAAAAATAGCTGTGCATGTAGGTATTGATCCGGAGGCAGTTTCTCCGCATATTTTGCGACATGCTTTTGCCACACATCTGCTGGCGGGTGGTGCAGATATTGTTTCTTTGCAAAAAATGCTTGGACACAGCAGCATCGCTTCTACACAAATCTATACACATGTACTCACAAATCAACTAACGCAGTTTTTAGAAGAATATCACCCGCTTCAAAGAGAAGATTTTGTCTCATAAGGGAGTGTTTTTATTCAAGCATTCTGCGCTATATATTATTTTTCGAAATCATGAAAACATATTTCTTTATTGATTGCAGTTAGTCATGCGATCAATTATGGTTTATATCAGTCATCCTTTTTTGTAACAACATACTTGATTTAACGAAATGAAATAAAAACAAATGCTCATGTTTTGAGATTTTTTGATTTTATTGTTTTTTGCTATTGGAAAAATATTTTATATGCACAGCATGTGTGTTAGTTGTTAATTAACACAATATGCTTGGATGCTGTGGTTGAGTGAATTCTTGCACGTGCATTTCATTATTAACAAGGGGGAGTCGTATGTTGTTACTTAAAATGTTTTTCTTTACAGTATCGTTAAATTTGGTAGAATGTGCCGCAAGTGGCGCAATGCTCCAATTGGATTTTAATGATTTGAAAAAAGCGACACAAACAATTCAGGCAAGCGTAGAATCCGTGTATCCCCAACTGCGAAAGGTTGATGTAGCGTTTCAAGATGCAGCAGAGGTTCTCAGCTCTCTTTTGGATGAGTGTGGAGAGAGGTTGAGGAGTCAGAAGAAAACAAATAAAGAATTACATCCAGAGGTGAGGCTTAACGCTAAGAAGAATTTTTGGCTTGATCGTTATACTGAGTTTTGGTATTGTGAGATTATCTCTCGCTTGTTTCTTTCGTACACTGGCCAGCACTGTAGCACTGCCGGATCTGTGGAGAAGGATCTTTTCTTTGAGAAGTGTAAGGTTGAGTCCGCCTTTGAAGAAAAACGATTTCTTCCTACTCCCGCAGCGCAGCTTTTGCTGCACACAACTGATAAACATTGTCACCTATTATGGGATGTCTACGCAAAGTTTTTAATGCTCTGTCAGCATTATGATTGTGTGGATGTGAGGATGGAGCATGCAGTCTTAAAACAGGATAGTAGGTGGAGTGCACAGCTGAAAGGCTTATGCTCAAAGAAGTTTGCATACTCAAGCGATGCTTCATGCCCCAAGATCTTTGCAAAATTAGGAGGGTGTATAAGTTTGGAGCTTCCTTTTATCGAACAAAAGCCAATTGATGCAAGAGGTGGTGGATTGAGCCGAATTTGCGCAGATTCAAGGCCAGGTTCGTGTATGAACGAATTTTATAAGGAAATGATTTCTGTCTCCTCAGGCCAGGAAGATTATCGTAAAAAAAATCCACTCTACGGCATAAAAAGTGCCGACAGTTATCAGGAAGAAGATGAAGATTGCGATGGGGATTCTGAACATTCTTCTGCTTCTTCTACTTCTACCGCGCGCTTCACTCAAGAAGATGCGTGTGATTCAAAATTTGGTGTGAAAAAGATGGACGGAGTAACATTTTATAATAAAGTTCGTGTTTTTGTGAGAGAGGAGAGCATGGCGCAAGTCGCTGATATGTGGGCTCATTGGGTGCCTATGACATTGAAAAATGGACATTTGATGATTCCTTCTGGTCGGATTAAGTCGCCAAAAGGGTGCATACACTCGTATGAATGGGGATCGCATGATTGTGGATTTGAGCGCCTCAGTGATTCAGCAGCCACAAGGTGAATTCATCAATCTTCCACCCTTGCGGAGTTGTGAGACTGTTGTTTGAAAAATGTGCTGTGTTAACAAAAAAGTGATTTAGTGGAAAATTTTTGTTAATTAATTGCAGGGCGTTTGCGCTCCACAAAGGCGCGACTAGATCTTTGAAGGTTTGGGAGAGAGCGAGGCTTGCTTTTTTTTGGTAAGATCCATAGTGTGGCATATGCCTGAAAAATATATGGTTTGGAGGAATATGAGCTAACACTGACTCGCATTCCTCCAAAATAAAAGCTACAGGCTTGCTCTGTTTGAGGTGTTTGCTCAAAAGGTGTAGAACTGGCATTATGGGAGATGGTGGCGCAAAAGGAAGAAAGATTGCATACATACTTGATTCCGTTAGTAACGGTTGTGTAGAAGAATCCGCCATCTGTTCCCATGTTAATATGTTAAAAACAAAAGAATGTGCTGCTTGATTAACACCCTGTATTCTTAAGATAAAAGGTGCTTTTGTGGTAGGTGGACTCTGTAGAATAAGGTTGCTTTGTTGCCCAACGGATTGTTCAATGCTTTTGTAAACCGATTGATAAAAAAGTGCTGCTGATGCGTGATTGGATGTTATGCATGTGATGTGCGAATGGTTCTTGCTTAACAAATCTTCAGGCAACGTTTTGGCGCAGTATCCGCAGCATCGTGTGTAGGTGGTGGTGGCGCATTTTGGACATTTTTGCCCATGGCTGAGAATAGCTTTTTTTTCTTTAAAGATATGCGCTTGCGGTGTGGTGATACCCCAAATCTTTGTAAGTTTAGAGTTAGGGCGTTGAGCGCACTTTTGAGGTCCTGCGGCGCATTGCCAATGAAGTTTTTCATCACTGAGTGTAGAAAGGCAAAAAGGGCATAGAAATTTTTTCATTTTATAAAGACTCGCAGTATGTTGGAATGTGCTCACCATAATCATAATACCCCACTAAAGAGAATTGGTGGTGAGGGTTTGTGATTTGTGTGTGTAGTTTAATTGTTTTGCCCGCTACTAAAGAAATAATAGAAAACTCTTGAATGACTTTGATGGCCAAAGGGTTTATAGGTGGCGCCTCTGTAATAGCAAGCTTGATGTTGGAAAGTGTCTGGTTGGCGTGCACTTCCAGGCAGAGATGGTTGATTTTTCGCTTGAGGCGTATTCTTTTTCTGTAGGCTATGTGAATATTTGGTGCTGATTGTATGTGCAGCGGTGCATGTACTGGAATAGTGGAGCATGCAATGGTGGCGGCTGGCCAAACAGAGACAAAAGCTTTTTTTCCAGAATAAGGAATGATCACTTCATGTAATGCTCTATGACTATAGGCTGTGCAGTGAGCAATATGCGTTTTCTCCATATCTAAGATCGAGCGTGGGTGCCGGTCGCTGCGCCAAGTGATTAAACAAAAAGGAATGGGAGGTGTACATATAGGCCAAGGAAAAATCACTCGCAACAACTGATGGGATATGTAAGAAAAAGGCCACTTTGGGTTTGTGGGAAAGCTGACACCTTTAAACATGGCTTTTACAGCATCTTGTGTTTGCTGCGCAAGACCTTCATGCTTGGCAATAGTGCCAAAGTCTTTTTCACTCCACTGTGTGCGTAAATACTGTTGCTCACCTTCCAAGATGGCACGTTTGACGGGAATCCATTTTTTTGTGAGGTTGCTTCCTTTTTGCGCTGCCAGTGTAAGCTCTTTCCACAAACCAGAGGGTTCGCTAAACTGTGAGTCCCATAAATGAGCAATCGCAATGAAGTCTCTTTTTTTGAGCGCGTTTTCGAGGGTTGGTTTCAAGTCTCGTTTGCGCTTGAGAGTGGTGTAAATCTCTTGGACTGTTTGTGAGTTGTTTAAAATAGTGTGGCAAAAAGAAGAGTGTAGAATGCTTTTGTTCTGCTCTAGCAAAGATAAAATATTGTCTCTTTCGTTGGGGTGCGATGCGAGAATCGTGTTGATTTTATTAATGAGTAAACTATCATGAACAGCCTGGTCAATGTTTTGACGGTACGATGCAGGCATATTAATACTGCGCAGCATGGAATGATACTGAGTATTCATTGCTGCGAGCGTTTCTGAGTTTTGGTTGTGTAAGGCTTCCAGTAATTTCCTCCATATAGTGGAGACCGTTGCGGCACGTTTGCATTTTTCGGCAAGATCATGAATATGTTCTATCATGACGCCCTTCATGGTTAGTGCTTCTGTGATTTCTGTGATATTTTCTGCCACATAAGGATCTATGCTTCCAGCGTTCTCAAGGCGCGCGCATAGTGTGCGCAAGGTATTGAGTTCATCTTCATGCTTTGCAGTTGTCGATATGAGTTCTGGAAATGGAAAGGGGAGAGTGCGCAAGGAAGGAATGCCTTCCTTGCGTGCATAATCTTTCCAGAGGCTAATGATTTTTTCGTGAGAGTGCTCTTGAGGAGCAAGGCGTGAAAAATGTGCGTGAGCTCGAGAAAGCATCAAACAGGTTTGCAGCGCTTTCTTGCGCTCTTTGTCTAGTGGCAATGAACTTAAATAAGGGTGGTCGTGTATGAGCGCTGTGGTTTTTCTCCAATTCATATTTTTGAGTTCTTCAAGCAAATCGCGCAAATGGTTTGTTGTTGATGGGGAAGCAAAAGGATCCACAGAGGTTACCTTTTTGTAGGAGCACCACGTGCAGATTTCATTATGAGGTAGATAGAAGTGATGAATATTTTGTGGGCATGGCTCCATTTGTTGGAGTGCGTAAGAGCATGCCTCCGCCCACCAAGAGGCTTTGGGTCGTTGATGAGGGCTTGATGGGTGTGAAAATACTTTATGAAAACTTTCAACAATTTCTGGTGTCAAAATTGTGTAAGGGAGCGCAAACGCTGGTGCAGAGCGTGCTGTGGCTATCCATTGACCCTTCTTAACGTATTCAATGCGGTTGTGCGCTGGCGCGTTAGCAAACGGGTGGTAGCCAAGCAGTGTCAAATGAATGAGGACTGCAAGCGCAAAACAGTCATGCTGCTTTGTGAGGTTGCTGGATCGATTTGTGGACTCTGGCGAAGCAAAATCATCAGAGCGTACTAAGCACGGAAAGATTTGTTCTTTTGTGGTGATTTGCAAAGAGTCCATATCTACCCAAGAAACAAGAGCGTTTGAGTGAATCAGAAGATTGTCTGTCTTGATGTCGCCAATGATGTAATTTTGTGAGTGCAGCGCATCCAGAAGCTGTGCTGCGTTACGTGCAACAGTGTGCAAGTAATACCAGTTAAAAGAGGAGGCGTACTTAGATCGCAATTTGGGATGGTAGACCTGACTGAGTGTAAGGGTGCTGCTTATATAGGGCATTAAAAAACCGCAGCAAGTTCCTTTTTTGTTGAATAAACGTGCTGTGGGCCATGCAAAAGATACGCTGTTTTGCTTACTAAAAGGGTCATGTGGTGGATTGTCTATCATGTGTTGGAGCTTTTCTCCAATAGAGTTTTGCGGTTTATGATAGATTTTTGCGATTACGTCTTTTTGGCCGTGCACGTGCCACAACGTTCCTTCGCCACCGCGAGCAAACGTTTTTTCTAAGTTTAGGGGCAGCCCATTTTCCCGAAAAATAAGATTAGACTCATACATAAAACTAACCTAATTGTAACACGATTTGATCAATAACGATGGTGAGTGGTGCTGAAAAAATGCTAAAGCACAATAGAAACTGGCGCCTTATTTTTAAAGAGAGCTTTGAGCGTTTTTCTATGTATGGTTGTGTGGTAAATTGAAGCAGTAAGATTTCTATAAGATTAATTATTGTGAATATTCCAGAATTTGCCCAAAACCCAGAAAGTCGTTGCCCAGTTGTGTTGGTGTTGGATACATCAGCTTCTATGAAAGGAGCGCCTATTGATGCTTTGAATCGCGGAATTTCCCGTTTTAAGTATGATGTTGAACAAGATGCCATTGCTTCTATGCGTGTGGAAATTAGTATTGTGAGTTTTGGGTCATCGGTAGATGTTGTGCAAGATTTTGTGACCATTGATGACTTTTCTCCTCCTGTGCTTGAAGCTAGTGGTAAAACACCATTAGGGCAAGGTGTCAGAATGGGATTTCAGCAGCTTACGAGGCGCTGCTCTTTATTTAAAGAAGCGGGTGTTGGTTTTTATAGGCCTTGGATGTTTCTTGTGACAGATGGTGCGCCTACGGACGGCAATTTGTGGAAAGAGGTTGTGGAAGATGTGAGAGTGGCTGTGGAAGAGCAAAAGATGCTTTTTTTTACGGTTGGTGTGGAAGGCGCTGATTTGCGCATTTTGCGCGCTATTGCACCGAAAAGCAGCCCTCCTATACTGCTGCAAGATATGCGTTTTGAAGAGCTTTTTAGCTGGCTTTCTGTTTCTGTGTGTCAGATGTCGCGAAGTTCTGGAGGCGAAAATACGCTTTATAAGCTTCCGCCTGTTGATAATTGGGGTGTGCAACAGTGAACTACCGATTTGGTGGAGCCTGTGTACAAAAAGCGCCTGCCAAACGTTTCTTTTGCGAAGACCGAATCCTGGCGTCTTGTGATCATGGCACTTATTTTTTGTGTGTGTCGGATGGGCTGGGTTCTTGTGCACAAGGGCATATTGGTGCGTACTATGCGGTACGATTTTTTTCGGAGAGTGCCTGTGTGCGCTCTATCGTAAAATCTCATCACCCTGATCAAGAGTTTCAAAAAAAGATTATCAATTATCAAAAATTTCTCACACAGAAAGCCAAAAAATACCGCTGTGACATTAAGGATTTATCTAGCACGCTTGTGCTGGTTTTGGTCGGATCGTTTGGCGTTATGGGTTTTCGAGTGGGGGATGGCTTTGCTGTTGTGCGTTTTGAAAATTCAGATGTCTACCAAGCTCTTTTTGCAAGCAGCAAGGATGCTATGGATGTGACCAGTACGCTTTTGAGTAGTGATGTATCTGCTTCGTATTTCTCTTCTTTCGTGCGCCCAGAGTTCTGCTTTGTATCCAGTGATGGGCTTTATGGCTTAACGTTTGATGTTAAAGAAATGCTTCCATATCAAGCGTTTTTTCGCTCTTTTGAAGAAGGTGCTCGTGTGGCCAAGACCATTAATCCTTATGTGCAGAGAGTGTTGAGTGCTGCGAGCCAGAAGGATCCATCGGATGATAAAAGTGTTTTGGTGCTTTTGAGCCGATAGGTGTTGTGACAATTTGTTACGGTTGCGGATCATTTGGCAAAAAAAAAGGTGCAGAATTGCTCTGAGTGTTGGGAGCTGCTATAAGAATAGTAGGGAGTTTTGCGTATACGAGTGTGTGTGCGTGACATTACAAAGGGGGAGGCATGGCTGAAAGTACTCAACATAAGCTCGATAGAGTGCGCCCGCCAAGAGTACAAATCACATATGATTTGGAAGTTGGTGATGCGATAGAAATGCGCGAGTTGCCTTTCATTGTTGGAATTATGGCGGATTTGTCGGGAGACCGTGATCCAGAACAAACAATGAAAGCTGTAGCGGAGCGTAAGTTTGTAGAAATAGATCCAGATAATTTTTCTGACGTTATGGAGGACTTGAGTCCTCGATTGGCGTTACGTGTTAAAAACAAATTAACAGGTGCAGAAGATGATTCGCAGTTAAATGTTCTTTTGAATTTTAAGAGCATGGAAGACTTTGATCCTGTTGCTGTGATTAAACAAGTTCCTGCGATGGCGCAGTTGTTTGAAGCGCGCACAAAAATGCGTGATTTGCTTGCAAAATTAGATGGCAATGATGATCTTGAGCGAATGTTGCAAGACATTGTTGAAAACTCTGATATGCAGCAAGAAGTTCGTAAAAATTTAGAAGACGCTGTGAAAGCTGCTGGTTCTGATGGTGCTGCTGATGCTGGTGCAACGGCTTCTGCAGATGAAGATCCGAAGCCACAAGCAGAGTAGGGGGTGAGAGATGACTGATCAAAAGACAGAAAACACAGTTGCAGAGTCAGCAGATTCTCAGAGTTTGTTGGAACAAGTAATTTCCGGTGGACGTTTGGCGCGTGATGAAAGTCAAGCTGTTTACGCACGTAGTATGGTGGGGGAATTTGTTGAGCAAATTCTTGCTGAGGGTGGCTCTATTAAAACCGATACTGTTATGTTTATTAATAATAGAATTGATGAAATAGATAAACTTTTAAGCGCCCAGCTCGATGAGATCTTGCACGCAGACTCTTTTCAGAAATTGGAGGCTTCATGGCGCGGTATGCACTATTTGGTGTCCAAAACAGAAACAAGTACGAAGCTTAAGCTAAGACTTTTGAACATATCAAAAGATGAGCTACGCAAAGATCTTGAAAAAGCTGTGGAATTTGACCAAAGCAATCTCTTTAAAAAAGTTTATGAAGAAGAGTATGGAACGTTTGGTGGTAACCCGTTCTCATGCTTGCTTGCAGATTATGAATTTTCTGGAAACGCACCGGATATGTCTCTGCTTACTAAGCTTTCCAACGTTGCAGCAGCGGCTCACGCCCCTGTGGTAACAGCGGCGCACCCAGCATTATTTGATTTGGATGATTTTGCTTCTTTGGGGCGTCCTCGTGATTTGGCAAAGATATTTGAAGGTACAGATAAAGCGCGTTGGAGATCTTTCCGTGAAACAGAAGATTCGCGCTACGTTGTTCTGACACTTCCAAGAGTGTTAATGCGTCTTCCTTATGGAGAAGAAACGCTTCCTGTAGAAGGTTTGAATTATGAAGAGAGTGTGAACGGCCCAAGCTTGAAGACATTCTTGTGGGGTAACCCTTCTTACACGTTGATGCAAAGAATTACAAACGCGTTTGCGTTGTATGGATGGACGGCCGCTATTCGTGGTGTTGAGGGTGGAGGTTTGGTTGAAGATTTGCCGGCTTACACCTTTAAAACAACCGATGGAGATTTGGCTTTGAAATGTCCAACGCAAATCGCCATTACGGATAGGCGTGAGAAAGAGCTTAGTGACTTAGGATTTTTATCTCTTTGCCACTGCAAAGGCACCGATCGTGCCGCATTTTTTGGTGCACAAACGACTCAAAAGCCGCGTAAATTTAACACACCGCAAGCCAATGCTAATGCTAACGTTTCAGCGCGTATACCTTACCTTTTGGCGGCGTCACGCTTTGCGCACTACTTGAAAGTCATTATGCGTGATAAAGTCGGATCGTTTATGACGAGAGATCAAATTCAACGCTACCTGCAAACATGGATTGCAGAATATGTTGTGCTGAACGATGATGCGCCGCAGAACCTAAAGGCGCGCTATCCTTTACGTGAAGCACGTGTTGATGTTTTTGAGGTGGATGGAGATCCTGGTAAATTCAGGGCAAACGTTTTCTTGCGTCCGCACTTCCAATTAGAAGAGCTAACCGCATCGTTGCGCCTTGTTGCAGAGTTGCCAACGCCCGCCAAATAGGAGATAGACTATGAGTATTCGTAATACAGTAATACCGACGGGTGATTCCCATCAACGCGAAACCTATATGCGTGCAGAGGGCATGATTGAAGGTAGTGTGAAAGTTAATAAGCCTGGCGTAGACATGTCAAAATGTGCTCAGATTTTAGCGTTTCCGGTGATTTCTAGTCATAGCCGAGCGGAGGCAGTCGCAGCAGGTGGCTCTATTGCTGGTGCTACGGGAATGGATGAGCTCACTGTTGTGCTTCCTTTTGATAAAGCGGCCATTCGTGCCTTTAATACGTTTTCATCTGCAAAATGTATACCTACTATGGATTTTTGGGAGGTAGGTGAGCAAGGAGGTCAGCCTGCCATATTGCGTCAATTAACATGCACGCAGGTTTTGGTGTCAGGAGTGGTGACGTATTTTGACTTTAGATACGCAAAGATCTATCCAGAGTGTTTGTTTATGCGCTTAACTTTTCAAATAACAGAAATGAATTTTGCTAAGACGCAATTTGCTTTAGATACGTTTGCTCCCGCTGGATCTAACGTTTCTTCGCAAAGTAATGTTAAGCAAGAAAGCAGCAGTTAAGAGTGATAATCGGAGATAAATTATGTCAGCTCAACTAACAACCAATTGTATTTTGCATATTCCAGAGATCGCAGGATCTGTCTCTTTGGAAGGTCTGTCTGCCTACGCGGCTTCTCATACAGTTTATCAGTATTCTATGGGGCAAACGCGTGAGGTTAGCCAAGGACAGACAGGTTTACATATCTCATCTGGTCGTGTTGATACGACACTTTTTGGTGTTTTTATTAATGACCATGATAATACCAATATCTTGCAAAACAAGCTGGCAACGCGTGAGGTTCTGCCTGTTGTGAAAGTTGTGAGTGTGCGTCACGTTCAAGGAAATAACCAAATTGCTGCTGTGATGACTATGCGAAGCGCTGTGGTTACCACTTTATCGCAAGGTGTTGAGTTTCCCTCAGAGCCTTTTGTGCACGAAGACGTCAACGTTGCCTTTGAATCGAGACAAAAACTAGCCATGCCTGCAGAGGGTGATTTTACACCATTAGAGCGCCAATTGCCAGCACGTGCTGTGTACATAGGGTTTACCTTTGTGCAGCTTGAATTAGAGTATATGCCTACAGCTCTAGCAGGTGAACAAACAGGACGTGAAGCAGCTGCATTTAACTGGCAGGGCAATGCAATGGTGCAGGTTTAAGAATAATGAGTGAACATGACCGCTCAGGAGGTCGCGTTCTTCTGTTTGATAAGCTGACTGATGATTCTCCAAGTATAAAAGAAGAATCACCGATTTTGCAAAACTACTCACGAGAGGGGTTTCTGCTTTCTGTGCAACAGGAAGTAGAGGCCCTTCTTAATTATCGCTGTAAAGCTAATGCGGAAGAATATAAGAACTTGACTAATACGCCGTACGGATTTCCAGACTTGTTTGGTTTGTTAGATCAAGCGATGAGAAGCAAAGGAACAGATTATCAATTACGTTCTGTTTGCAGCATGATAAAAAAGGCTATTGTTCGATTTGAGCCTCGCTTTTCTTCTGTTCAGGTTAGTGCAAAAAAAGAGCACCCTGACTTTGGTTATGTTGTCGAAATTAGTGGCACAGTGATGATAGGAGAAGAAGAGGAAAGCCTACGGTTTCCCTTGAATGTTTCTTCTTCTGTAGTGAAAGTGGCTTTAGAGGAAGGTTCGTTGTATAACAAAAGAAAGCCAGGACTAATCTGGCAACAAGGTAAAGAAGGAAATGGGATTGATAAGGTATGAAGGATAAAGAGCGCCATTTGTTTTATTATCAAAGAGAGCTGTCTTTCTTGCGAGAGATGGGGGCAGTTTTTGCAGAGCAACATCCCAAGATTGCTAAGCGTCTTGGACTTTCAAAAGGACAGGCTTCTGATCCTCATGTCGAAAGACTTATAGAGTCTTTTGCTTTTTTAACTTCGTATATACAAAAAGACTTGGATGGTCAGTTTCCAAGGCTTTCTAGCTCATTACTTGATACCATCATGCCGATTTTAACCCGCCCTATTCCTTCTATGGGTATTGCGGAATTTGCACTTGATACTGCGCAAAAAATGACATCTGGGCAAATATTACCAGCTAAAACGCCTGTTTACACAGAGAGCGCTGATGTCACACAAAATTTACGTTTTCATACAACAGAGCCCATTCATTTTAATCCCATTCAAATCACCTCTGTGTCTATCACATCACTGCGCAAATATAGCGAGTTCTCTCGCTATAAGTCAGGACAAGGCTTGCTAGTGACGCTCAAAAGCTTGGCTGGTTCTTTTGCACAGCTTGCAATACCTTCTGTGCGCTTTTTCTTAAATATGCAGCGTAACCAAAGTTTAGCGCTTTATAGCTATATTATGCGTGCAAAAGAGCCTATTGCTGTTTTGCAAGAGAAAATCCCGCACATTTATCCAGGTTTCATACCTCAGCCAGTAGGCATGAAACAAGAATCTCTGATGCTTCCTTCCGATACAGCGCAGATAGGGTATGCGCTCTTGCAAGAATACTTTTGTTTGCCAGAGAAATTCTTGTTTGTGGATATTCCTTTGCCAAAGGCGCTGGACTCCGATGAAATCACTGTAATGATTCCTCTTGCTACAGCTGAAAGCTTAACCGAATATCATTTTTCTGCTAACAGCTTGTTGCTGCACTGCACGCCTATTGTCAATTTATTTGAAAAAATAACTGAACCTTTGTCTTTTGATCACAAAAAAGTAGAGTACCGATTAATACCTGATCGCAAAAGACAAAAATCCACAGAAATTTATAGCATTCATAATTTATACACTGCGCGATCTATGGGAGAAAAAGAAAAAGTTATTTCTCCTTATTTTTCCTATAATCATGAGCACTTGACTGCACAAAACACTATGTTTTGGAATGCGCGTCGTGTTGCAGCAGGGAGAGGATACAGGGGCACAAATATGTATATTTCTTTTGTGGACAAAGATGCTTCACCTTTGAGCCATATACAAGAAACGGTTTATGCGCGCACGCTTTGTACCAACAGAGGGTTGGCGGCAGATATTCAACCAGGTACGCAATTTTACAGTGATGTTGCCACGCCTGCAGCCACCATTATGCCTGTTATGGAAATGACGGAACCTCTTTACCCGTCATTGGATGGTATTAACCAATGGAAGCTTATTTCTATGCTTGCTACTAGCTACACCGAGTTTTCCACAGCGGAAGAAGGTGTTGATCGCCTTAAAAACCTTCTGACGATGTTGTCAGAAAAAACACTTGCTGAAAACCAATCAGAAATTCAAAGTGTACTGCGCTTACAAGTGGATCCCTGTATTCGTCGTTTTCAAAGACACAAAGAGTGGGCAGGGTTTTATAACGGCAACCATGTGAAATTGCACGTTGATGAGCACACAATCAGCGCAGAGCAACTATATTTGCTGCTTTCTATTTTAAGTGAGTTCTTTGCAACGCAAACGCATATGCATGCTTTTAGTATGCTTTCTGTTTCTAGTAATGTTCGTGAAGGGGTATGGCACACATGGCAACCAAGAGCCGGCGAAGCACAGACGCTTTAAACAATAAAGTATTGCGCGATGTTGTCGTCTCGCAAGGTTCAGAATTTGATTTTCATGCGCTAGTGAAACTTCTGGAGCAATTTTACACAGAAAATGGCACTCCTGTTGGAGAAGGAGCATCCCCTTATAAGGAGGTAGCACGATTTAGGGCGCTTGTGTCACTAGAATTTCCGCAATCTGATGTGAGCAAAGCTATTCTTCCTGATGATGGTAACTATGTTCCACCTCTCGTGGAATCTAACTTTATGGGTCTTGCCGGACTACAGGGACCTCTTCCCACGCCTTACACGCAGCGTGTGCTGGATGCAACCGCATCGCATAATACCGCTATGCGTGATTTTCTTGATATTTTTAACCATAGACTGCTGTCGCTTCTTCACCGTGTGCGCAAATCCTACTGGGTTGGTGTAAGCTCCTCTTTTCCAGAGCATACACAAATAGGAAACGTTTTGGCTGCCTTCATTGGCCAAAACAGCTGGATTAATGAGCATGACCTTCCTTTGCGAAGCGTTTTGGCTATGGCCCTATGTTTTTGGCAAAAACCACGAAGCGCTGATCAGTTGCGTCTTGTTTTGTCTGTATTTTTGCGCACACAGGTGCATATTGATGTTTTGCAGGGAAGATGGCAAATCATACCGCAAGAAGATCAAACGATGCTGGGCACTCACGGAAGGTTTCAGAAATTGGGGCAAAGTGCAGTGATGGGAAGAAGGTTCTGGGATGTCACTCAGCAGTTTACCGTTGTGGTTGGTCCAATTCCTTTTTCTATGTATAAAACACTTTTGCGAGGTACTCCCTCGTATCAAGCCATTGTACACATATGTCGCGCGTTTGCAGGCAACAACAAACATGTTCGATTACATATTCTTTGGAGTCACAAAGAGCGCCAAAAAACACGATTAGGCGCAGGCGCAGCGCTGGGGTCAACGTCGTGGTTGTACGACTCACAATCTGTGGTATTCGATCAACAAACTATTATGACAGAAGGGGTCAGAATATGAGCATGAAACAATTGGTTGGGCGATTAAACCCATTGTGCAAAAAAGCACTAGAGGAAGCAGCTCACTTATGTGTTGCGCAAGGACACTACTCCATTGATGTCCCTCACATACTTACAAAAATTATGCTTGATCCTAAAAGCGATTTTTTCAATCTATGCGCGCATTATGGCCTTGATTGCGATAAATTAAAAGGAGATTTGGAACGATTGCTTAAACGTTATGAAAAAGGTAATAGCGCAACTCCTTCTCTTTCCCCTAACGTCTTGACACTTCTGGAACAAGCGTGGATGGTCACTTCTGTTGATTTGGGTGTCGAAAAAATACGATCAGGCGCCTTCTTATATGTATTGCTGGATGGAAAAGGCTTATTAGGGTGGTCAGCAGATAACCTCTCCTCGTTGGTATCTATACCAAGGCAGGAATTTCAAGGGGAATGGAAAAGGCTGCTTTCGCAAATGCCAGAATCGGAAAAAAAGACTACTGTCAGACCCCCTCAAAAAGAAGGTGATATCAGTGCAACTTACGCAACAGAATATCTTGAAAAATACACAACCAATCTAACGCAGCAAGCGCGTGATAAGAAACTTTCTCCAATATGGGGAAGAGAAAAGCAAGTGAGACAAGTGATAGATGTTTTAGCTCGCAGTCGTCAAAACAACCCTATCCTTGTAGGTGAAGCTGGTGTTGGTAAAACCGCTATTGTTGAAGGAATTGCTATGATGATTGAGCAAAAAGCTTTGCCGGACTTTTTGCAGAGTTGTGAGATATTTGTTCTGGATATAGGTTTATTAGAGGCTGGTGCTGGCGTACAAGGTGAATTTGAGGATAGGCTGAAAGGTGTGATTGCAGAAATACAAGCGCTTCCCTTTGAAGCTATTGTATTTATTGATGAAGCGCATATGCTTTTGGGTGGGGACAACAAAAAGCATGATGCCGCGAATTTGTTAAAACCTGCTCTTGCGCGTGGAGAGTTGCGCACCATTGCAGCCACAACATGGGAAGAGTATAAAAAGTATTTTGAAAAAGATCCTGCGCTAACAAGGCGATTTCAGGCAGTACAAGTGCCAGAGCCTTCGGACGAGGAGGCGTGCCAAATGCTGCGCGCTATGACCGTGTATTTAGAAGAAAAGCACAATGTCGTTATTTTAAGCGATGCGCTTGTAGCAGCTGTACAACTATCGCGAAGATATATTGGCGATAGACGCTTGCCTGATAAAGCAGTGAGTGTTTTAGATACAGCGTGTGCGCGTGTGAAACTTTCTCAAAAAATGGCGCCTCTAGCGCTTGAAGAGGCACAAAAGAAACGCGAATCTCTTATGAAAGAAGAGCAACACTTATTAAGAGACGAAAAAAGTGGCATAGAGTGCGCAAGTAGGATTGCTATGGTCAGAGGTGATCTTAAGAGTGTGGATACACTCATTGATACACTCTCGCAGCAATGGAGAAAAGAAAAAGCGCTTATTGCGGAACTGGAGCAGTCATACAAAGATGATAAGGGAGCAAAAGTGTTGCAAGGCATTAACAAAAAAATTGCTGATGTGCGCTCTAACGCAGAAGGGATGGTGTTTTCTTGGGTGTGTGCAGACATGGTGGCTTCTATTATTGCATCATGGACGGGTGTGCCGGTTGGCAAAATGCTGAAAGATGAATCTAAGGCCTTTTTAAATATTGCCCCCACGCTTGCAGAGCGTGTTATTGGACAAAAAGGTGCTGTGCAAGTCATAGCAGATACAATGATGGCGCACAAAGCACAGCTTGATGATCCGGATAAACCCTTGGGAGTATTCTTTTTGGTGGGGCCAAGTGGCGTAGGAAAAACAGAAACAGCTTTAGCGCTTGCGGAATATTTCTTTGGTGGATCGCATAACGCTATTGTCATTAATATGTCTGAGTACCAAGAGGCGCACACAGTATCGCTTTTGAAAGGTTCTCCTCCCGGGTATGTAGGATATGGTCAAGGGGGCGTGTTGACGGAAGCCGTGCGTCGCCAGCCTTATAGTGTGGTTTTGCTTGATGAAATTGAAAAAGCGCACCCAGATGTGATAGAGCTTTTTTATCAAGTGTTTGATAAAGGTGTTTTGGAAGATGGTTCTGGTGTGCGAGTGGACTTTAAAAATACGCTCATTATTATGACCTCTAACACAGCAACAGAAGCGATTGTGAAATTAGCGACAGCCAAAACGTCTGCGCATGATGTGGTTAAAGCTATTTATCCTGAACTGAAGAGCGTTTTTAAACCGGCGTTTTTAGGGCGTACATGTGTGGTGCCGTACTACCCTTTAACAAAAGAGGAGATGGACAGTATTGCATTGTTGAAGTGGACAAAAGTGGCAAACCGTATGCATCAACATCATAACGTCACAGTTAGTTTGGATAAAAGTGCTTATGAGCGCCTTGTGGAAGAGGGTGTGAGTGAAGATAGTGGTGCGCGGGCTATTGACGCATTGTTAAATCGCTTTGTTGTTCCTGAGCTTGCGCGCTTTATTTTAAAAAGCCAAGCGGCTGAAAAAGAGTTGAAACCTCTTGTGATTTCAGTTTTCAATCAAAAGTTCATTGTGAAGGAGGCGTGAATGGATACTTCGTTCATTCCATCATCACACGTATTTTTTGATTTATCAAATGTTGACGCAATTATGACAAAGTTATTCTCAAGTTGATAAAAATATCATATTGACTCAAAAATAGTGGAATTATGTTTTGTGTCATGTTAAATTTTCACATGTTAACCCTATATAATTATGTTGTTTCACGCTCTTTAAACTGGTTTATTTATAATGGTGAAGGTGTGGCCGAAAATGCGCGAGATAGATTGCGTCGCTTGTTAGAAAGTTTAGGCCAAAAAGTGCAAACGATTACCGCGAAAGAAGTAGAAGAAGGTTCCTGGAGAAAAGAAGCTCAGGTGTTTGTGATTCCAGGAGGGCAGTCCCGTATATTTGGACATCATCTCCAAGGAAAAGCCAATGATAACCTTAGAGCATTTGTTGCAGATGGAGGCAATTATCTTGGTATCTGTGGTGGCGCTTATTACGCTTCTCGCTTATCTCAGTTTAATTTTTCCTCTCTGTACGCTCAAGAGCACAAAGAATGCACAGAGAGTGCTATTAAAGAAAAAAGCACACCGATAGAACGTGAAATGTTTTTCTTTCACGGCCAATCTTCAGGCCCTTTTACAAGTGATGACGATGTTTTGCTTGCAGTGCAGGAGGCTGCCAATTTGCCTTTTGATAAATTTGTATGTCCTATTAGAGGAGGAGGCCTTTTGTCTGAAGATCAAGTGGTGCCAAAGCCTTGCAGCAAAGCCCAGGTGTTGGCAAGATTTCCTACTGGGGATGCAGCTATTGTGAGTGGGTCTTATGGCCATGGTCTTTATCTCTTGTCTGGACCTCATGTGGAGTTTATAGAAGGGTTGGATGCTCTGGAAATGCGCGTTAAAAGTGGCGTGTCGGATGATGATCTTTTTTCTTCTGATCCAGGTCGGCAGTACACATTTTTCATAACAATGTTTTTGTTACCCTTTATAAACTCTTGTGTGCGAAAGGCAAGTCATAAGGCAACTCATACAACATAGCTATTGATTGTATGCCTTTTTGCATATGCATATTGCTTGATCATAATCAAAATTTAAAGAATTGAAAAGTGATTATTACTGTATTGCCTCTGCTTTTATCACTTGCAGCATTTTCTGCGATAGAGCTTCATGATAATTCATTATTATGGAGCGATGTTTGCCCACCTAAGTGTTGTTGGACAATTTATAAAGACAAAGGCGTTTGGCCTCAATCTCATAATGATTTAGAGAAAACCTTAACAATTTTTGATCAAAATGTGCAAAGCATTAATGCAGAAGAAGTTGCGCAAGGCAATTGGCAAAGCAAAACAAAAGTCTTTGTGATGCCAGGTGGGCAGGCAACAGAATTTCAAGAACGGTTGCGCGGCGCTGCAAATCAGGAAATTAAAAGATTTGTTGCGGACGGAGGAAGCTATCTTGGAATTTGTGGTGGAGCCTACTATGTCTCCTCTTTTTCGCAGTTTGATTTTTCGATCATCAAGGCTGCATTGTGTACTGAAGAAAGCACAATGTTGAGAGTACGTCGTGAGCTATCGTTTTTTCAAGGAAAGTGTCAGGGACCAGTTACGCCCTGTAGACAGGTGGTTGTTTGTGCGCAAGGCAAAAAAATTCGATTTCCGTTCAATGGAGGAGGATCTTTTATTGAAGATGAGCATGTTCTTCCCCCTTATAAACCTTGCTCAGTGCTGGCAAAGTTTAATGATCAAAGCGCTGCTATCATTCGAGGCTTATATGGTAAAGGGTTATACATTTTGTCTGCGCCTCATATTGAAGACCTAACGCTTCTTGAGCCGCGTAGCGGTAGTGATTCGGATCATGAAGCCTTTTTAAAAGAACAGGTGATTATTCCTTTGACGCAATTTAGCTTGATGCCATCTTAAATGTTAAAAAAACACTCTTTCATTTCAACAGTACTATTTTCTCTATAATGTTGATCTTTTTCTCAAATGATAGAGGGTTGCTTTAGCAAAAAGAGAGATGTTGCGTCATGTCTCAATCACTCTTTCTAGAGATAGGGTTTCATCACACTTATTGTTGTATCAGATCTGCTTTCAAGATACCTTCTTTCCAGGAGGTCTGAAGTGACTATGAGAAAATTATTATTGTTTTTTGTTTCTACTTCATTATTGTGTGCTGCATTAGGTAGTAAGGGACGATTGTTTTTATCCGCGTTTGAGGAAGGATTACCACTGAAAATAGTGTTAAGCAACCTGCGAGCAACGATCTTGCACTCATATCCAGGTGAGCCATCGTATACATTGCGGGAAGAGATCAAAATAAGCGGATCCACGCTGCTTATGCTTGGTAGAACGGCATCATGGAATGCACGTTTCACCTATCCAAATTCCGATATTCTTGATACTTGTAAGCATTTACCAAAAAACTTGCCGACAGAGTGTCATGAGCGTCAGGAGTATCTCTTTCCAGGGTCTGTGCTTGTTCCTGCTTCAGAAAGTTCATCATTTTCTTTTGAAGAACACACTTTTAAAGAAGAGGTGTTGCAACGCTTGGTCAGATTCATGGTGCCGGATGATTCTAAAGAAAATTCTGTCAATTGGGGTTTTGTTAACTATGAACATATTCCTGGTTGCACTGTTCTGGCGCGTTTTGAAAATGGTGTAGCGTCTGCAATATCTATGCCATGCGGTAGGGGGCGCATTGTGAGCGCTAACTTACCTTTGGGTGGAAAAATTTATAGGAAAAAATTGACTACTCTTGGTTCTCAAATATCGGATTTTGAAAGGTCTAGCTATGATGCGATTTTGAGGCAATTTTATGCACCTCTCCGTTCTGTTGAGCCTAAGCCTTTTCGTGTTAAGAGAAAACATTGCAGGGGATACTATAATCCTTAAGAAAAAATATTGCCGGCGATTTTATACACCTATTCGTTCTGTCATGCAGCATTAACGACCGTGAAAAAAGTCCAGATAATTCTGGACTTTTTTTTATTCTAGCTAGCGATATGCTTTTATACATCTATAGAAGATTTTATCACATTTATTGTTGTATAGGCGCTGGTTTCAGGATACCCTCTTTTCAGGAGGTTTTAAGTGACTATTAAAAGATTGCTATTGTTTTTTGTTTCCACTTCATTGTTGTTTGGTGCAGCATTTAATGCGGGAAAATTGTTATTAAGCGCGTGTGAGGAAGGATTGTTGTTGCGGAGCGTTTTACGCCAAATGCCAGTGACTACGTTGCACTCATTTCCAGGTGAGCCATCGTATACATTGAAGCAAGAGGTCAAAAAAAGCGGGGACACGCTTCTTATGTTGGGTAGAACAGCATCATGGAATGCACGCTTCACCTATCCAAACTCCACTATGCTTGATACTTGTAAGCATTTGCCAAAAAATTTACCGATAGAGTGTCATGAGTGTCAGGATTATCTCTTTCCGGGGTCTGTGCTTGTTCCTGCTTCAGAGAGTTCATCGTTTTCTTTTGAAGCAAACGCTTTTGAAGAAGATGTGTTGCTACGTGTGGTAAGATTTATGCCACCTGATGATTCTAAAGAAAGTGCGGTGAATTTTGGTTTTATCAACTATGAACACATTCCTAACTGTACTGTTCTTGCGCGTTATTCAAATGGTGTAGCGTCTGCAATATCTGTGCCATGCGGCAGAGGGCGTATTGTGAGCGCCAGCTTACCTTTGGATGGCCAAGTTTATATGCAACAGCCGACAACTCTGGGTGCTAAAATATTAGATTTTGAAAGATCGAGCCATTATGCGCTTTTGCAGCAACTTTATGCGCCTCTCCGTTCTGCTGATCCTCAGCCTTTTCATGTTAAGAGAAAATATTGCAGGCAATTTTATACACCTATGCGTTCTGTCATGTAGTATTCACTATCGTGAAAAAAGACCAGATAATTCTGGGCTTTTTTTGCATTCTAGCTATAGATATTTTTTTATACATCTAGAGAGCATTTTATCACATTTTGTTGTATAGGCGCTGGTTTTCGGATACTCTCTTTTCAGGAGGTCTTAATTGACTATGAAAAGATTAGTATTGTTTTTTGTTTCCACTTCATTGTTGTTTGGTGCAGCATTTAATGCGGGAAAATTGTTATTAAGCATGTGTGAAGAAGCACTAACAATGCGGGGCGCTTTATGCAAAGTGCGTGCAGCGAATTTGAGATCATATAGTACGAAAAAATTGTTTTTAAACGCGTTTAAGGAAGCCGAGCCACTGCGGCGCGATTTATCCAAAATGCGAGTAATGATGTTGCAATCATCTCCAAGTGAGCCATTGCATGAATTGGAGCGAGAGATCTCAGTAAGCGGACACACGCTGCTTATGTTGGGTAGAACGGCAATGTGGAAAACACGTTTTAACCATATCAATTCCTTTATATTGGATACTTGTAATGATTTACCAAAAGACGCGCGGATAGAGTGTCATGTGCGTGAGAATCATTTCTTTTCGGGGACTGTGATTGCTCCTGCCTCAGAGAGTTCATCATTTTCTTTTGAAGCAAACGCTTTTGAAGAAGAGGTGTTTCTACCTAAGGTGAGATTCATGTTGCCTTCCGATTATGAAGAAAGTGCGGTGAATTTTGGTTTTATCAACTATGAACACATGCCTGGCTGCACTCCTGCCTGCACTGTTCTTGCGCGTTATTCAAATGGTGTAGCGTCTGCAATATCTATTCCATGTGGCAAAGGGCGCATTGTGCTTGCCAGTTTACCTTTGTATGGAGAAGTGTCTGTGAGTACACTAACAGCTTTGGGTGATAAAAAAGAAGATTTTGTAAGTTCTTGCCGTGATGCGATTTTGAAGCAACTTTATGCACCTCTCCGTTCTGTCGAGAATCCTCGAACATACCAACAATTCTTGATGTTGAGGGATAAGAAGATTGTGTAAGTTCTTGCCGTGGTGCGATTTTTCAGCCACTTTATGCACCTCTCCGTTCTGTTGAGACTAAGCCTTTTCATGTTAAGAGGCAATATTGTAGGCAATTTTATACACCTATGCGTTCTATCATGTAGTATTCACTATCGTGAAAAAAGCCCAGATAATTCTGGGATTTTTTTTTGCATGCTAGCTAGCGAGAGGTTTTTATACATCTATAGAGGATTTCATCACATTTATTGTTGTATAAGCGCTGGTTTCAGGCTACCCTCTTTTCAGGAGGTCTTAATTGACTATGAAAAGATTATTATTGTTTTTTGTTTCCACTTCATTGTTGTTTGGTGCAGCATTTAATGCGGGAAAATTGTTATTAAACACGTGTGAAGAAGCGCTACAAATGCGGGTCGCTTTATGCAAAGTGCGTGGAGCGAATTTGAGATCATATAGTACGGAAAAATTGTTTTTAAACGCGTTTAAGGAAGCCGAGCCACTGCAGCGCTCTTTATCCAAAATGCGAGTAGTGATGTTGAAATCATATTCAAGTGAGCCATTGCATGAATTGGAGCAAGAGATCTCAGCCAGTGGACACACGCTGCTTATGTTGGGTAAAACGGCAATGTGGAAAACACGTTGTAACTATATCACTTCCTCTATATTGAATACTCGTAATTATTCACCAAAAGATGAGCAGATAGAGTATCATGTGCGTGAGAATCATTTCTTTTCGGGGTCTGTGCTTGCGCCTGCCTCAGAGAGTTCATCATTTTCTTTTGAAGCAAACGCTTTTGAAGAAGAGGTGTTACTACCTAAGGTAGTCTTCACGTTGCCTTCCGATTCTGAAGAAAAAGCTGTAAATTTTGGTTTTATCAACTATGAACACATTCCTGGTTGCACTGTTCTTGCGCGTTATTTAAATGGTGTATCGTCTGCAATATCTATTCCATGTGGCAAAGGGCGCATTGTGCTTGCTAGTTTACCTTTGTATGGAGAAGTGTCTGTGAAAATACCAACAACTCTGGGTGTTGAAGCATCAGATTTTGTAAAGTCTTGCCGTGGTGCGATTTTGCAGCAACTTTATGCACCTCTCCGTTCTGTTGATCCTGTCGATTCTATAGAGACTCCTCAAGCAAATAGTCATGTTAAGAAAAAGCCTTTTGGGCAATTTTCGTCACCTGTACATTCTGCCGCTGTCTATGCTGCCAACCGTTTTGCTATGCGGGATTCACTGTAATCAAAATCCCAGATCATACTGTAAAAAAAAGCCCAGATCATTCTGGGCTTTTTTAATCATTTTTTTCCAAAAATTTGTCATTCACAGTGTTTATATCTGTGTTGTTGTATAAGTAGTGTAAGTGAGTTATACGCTCCAACACTAGGTATTATGCATTTATGGTTTTATCAATTATCACACCACTGTTTTTACGTGTTATAAAAATAGTGTAGTGTCTGCAATGTCTATGCCATATGGAAACGAGTGCTTTGTGTTCGCCAACTTACCTTTAGATGAAGGATGCAGCGGTTTATAGAGCAATGCTGACGCTCATGTATTTTGCATCATTATGTTTTGCAGAGTCTAGCTATGCAGATCTTTTTTTGATCAATTAGATTGAGTAAGGAGGTTATATGTTTTTATTATTGTTTTTAATATCTTCATTACTTGTAGGATTAGAAGAGAAAAAAGCTTCACTGTGTTCTCATTCAGTCCTTCCAAGTATAGAAGCAGAAATAGATGCTCAAAGAGGAGGTCGCGTGACCCTTCCGTTGCCGACTCACAAAAGGGGTGGGCAAGAGATCCAAAGTTCATTGTGTTTTCATTCAGTCCTTCCAAGTATAGAAGCAGGAATAGATGATCAAAGAGGAAGTGGAGTGACCCTTCCGTTTCTGATTCACAAAAGGGGTGGGCAAGAGGTCCAAAGTTCATTGTCTTTTCATTCAGTCCTTCCCAGTATAAAAGCAGGTGATCAAATGGCAAGATTATCCAGAATTCCTTTTCCAGAGACTGGTGAAGATAATACGGTTTTAAGTGCTGATCTGCAAAATGTGGAAAACCAAGTGATATGGAAAGAGAAATGTGATATTTTTTATCGCAAATGCGGTCGTGACGCGGACTTGATTGCAAAACAAAGGAAATATTTATGAAGCTTATGGAGAGTTACAAGAAAGAGTGCGTTTTATTTTCGCATATCCTGCAAAAGTTCCAAATGAAGTGTCGAGTTGGTATAGCTTTTTAACAATTTACAAATTGTTACAATCGCGCAAATAAGTATTTTCTGCACATTAATATTATGTCTTGTCATAAATTTAAAAATTTTATAAAATACAAAAGACACATGTATTTATTCTTAATATTAATTTCTATGCCACTGATAGGTGCAGAACTTAGAAGCATTGTGGAGGGGGATGTTCCACATCTTTATCCACAGATAAAGGCATCATTTGCGTTGATTCCATATGATCAACGCGCACTTTCTCATCACATAGAGCGCCCTGTGTGCCCATCTCGTTTTTCAGTGGGGTGTTCCCAGGAAAATAAGAAGCGTTTGCGAGAAAAATCTCGCGCCAAATCGGATCAATGTGCTCTTTTGGAAAAGGATGATGCGGAAGATGCGATAGCGCAGAATTTTCTGTCGAATCTGTCGAAAGTGACACCTCGTTTAAAAAGGGCAATTCCTGATGAAGATACCAATCCTGATAAACCTGTGCATATATCTCGTTTGCTAGTGGATCCCTCCCAGAATAAAGAAGAAGCTTTTGAGCGAGATGCAGGAGTCTGCCAATCCCGTCTTGGGGCAAAGTGCAAGCGTTTGGAAGATCAATATGATTTGTCCGGTCTGAAAAATTGGACAAAGGTATCGTTGTTTCAGAAGCAAGAGCTTTTGCGAGAAGAATATCGTGCCAAACAGGCGCAATGTGCTCTTTTGAAAAGTGATGATGAGGTAGAGGTGAAGCGCAAGCAAAAGGAATCTTTATTGATAAATGAAGATTTTTTAAAAAAGCAAGACATGTTGAAGGCGCAAGATGAGAGAATTCAGAATCTTCGGCTGGCAGTGAAACTTCGTTTGAACAATGAACTGCTTGATGAAGAGCTCCGCCTTAAGGAAGAGAGAAATTTTAAACCTTATTATGATGAGGACCTTATTTTTGGCGATATTGATGAACTATAACTAAGAGAGTAATAGTTACCTCACGCTGTAAAAAAATCTTTGTTGGTGAGACCTTTTTCTAATAAATGTCGTTTAGAAAGAGATCGCTATTCAACCTATCAGCAGTGGACAAAAAAAATCAGACTTAGGAGGTAAGGTTTTACAGTATCCTGATTGGTATACTGCTTTCGAATTTTATGACTCCGAACTATCAAATCCCTTGTGTAGCAGCATTGTCCTCAGGTTTTAATTATGATGAGCATGCTTTTGGGCAATAACAGACAGAATAATCGCAAGTTTCATGCGACTTTTGTTTTTTTTACAATAATTGTGCACCTGTGTATGTGATAGAACATATTGCCATTTATTGAGTGATATGTTGAGTTTTCTATGTATCAATTAAGAAAATAATGTTTTGGCAAGAGGTACCCTCTGGAGTCGATGTCTTCCATTTTTCAGTATTAAAGGAAGTAAAAGTATCATGATCGCAAAGTTATGATATAGTGCTTTAAAGATAGAATAAGGTTTCAACAGATTGAGAGGAAGGTTGTATCAAAGTGCGATTGACTAGATATGGTGTGAGCTCAATCAGCTACCTTTTGTTTTGAAACGTTTGAGTTTTCTTTGCTTCTCAGCACTGCAATAAGCGTTGAAAGATATGAGGTCTTAAAGGAAGAAGTGTGTCTTGATGTTGTTAAAGATTAACAGCAATGGTTTTTAAAGGAGTGTGAAATGATATATTTAATTTTCATAATGTTGCCGGTTATTTTATTGGGAGCAATAAGCAATCCGCCGTTATTGTTAAAAACAGAAGAT
>Ga0209754_1000479_pt1 | contig 56595 bp, 53 predicted proteins | sample MesohylBB_FD_187295 | JGI IMG/M metagenome (GOLD analysis project Ga0209754, IMG submission 187295) | Host-associated microbial community of the marine sponge Aplysina aerophoba from Gulf of Piran - sponge mesohyl, lysed by bead beating... | ecosystem: Host-associated > Porifera > Sponge >...
CCGAAACGCGGAATGACGATGGGACCGTACGGCCCGGAAGTCCACCTGTTCGACTGAGCAGATCTAGGAACACGAGCACCAACGAAGTGCGAAACGCGTGTCGCCGACGAAGCGGAAACCGCGAACACCATCCCGAAGGACGACGTTGGACCGGAACGCTTGTCCAATCTCGGACGCCGACGGCACCCCGAGCAGGCGGGGATGAACCCTTCACTCGGCGCGAGGACCGGGTCCGGAGCGAGATCGCCCCGCGCGCGCGGGGATGAACCGGAGACCTGCGAAGGACGGCAAAGCCCCGTAGCGGCCGGGAATGCGCGCCAGCCGCCGTAGACGGTGCGACGTCACGCACCGCCGCTCCACGCTTTTCCTGAGTCTTGAGAGGTGAACAGGGGCCTTGCTGCTGCAGGGATGGTCGTCGCCTCGTGCACGACCGATAACCGGTGCGAGAGCTGTCGATGAGGGCTGAGGACGGCGACGTCAACATCGAACTGGCCGACACGCTTCCGGCGTCGAGATGACGATGCGGTCCCCGGCTTATGCGACCGGTGGGGTTCGGCAGAAGCGGCCGTCGCCGCGATCTCTGGGGGGCGGCGGAGTGTCTTGCCGGGGTTACCCGTCCGGGGCGACTGGCCAGCCTGGAACGGCGGTCGAGATGAGGGCGCCGGTCAAGTACTCTCAAGAGGCCGTTGCCGGGTTGACCGAGTCCGGAGCACCGCACCGGTAGCCGCGCCGACCGGCAGCTTGCTGCTCGGACAAGGACGGCGGGGGGTGGCGATGCCACCGATTCGCGCGCGCGACGCATCGGCCCGATCTGTGGCGGATCGTATCGAAGGAAGCAGGTCACGATGTCGAGAAGTGGAATTCTGGACGCACTACGGAACGAGGAACAGTCGTTGAGGCGCCAGCTCGTTGCCATTCAACGTGCGATCGAGGCGATCGAAGGCAACGCCCCGCAGGGCGCCCGGCCCGGCAGGAAGAAAGCCGCCAAGGCGGTCGCCAAACGGAAGCGTGCGATGACCGAGGAGCAGCGCAAGGCGGTCGCCGAGCGGATGCGCAACTACTGGGCCTCCCGCCGAGCGGCCAAGGCGCAGGAAGAGAAGGCGCAGGCGTGACGTTACGTGGGCCGGCTGTTCCTGGTCCGGGGATCCGAGCCAGGTTCGACGACGAGCGGTGACGCCGATCGCCGAGCCTGCACCGCATGTTCTCCCACCTTGACGGCGACAGTCCCGGCCGCGGCATGCGGTCGAGAACGTGGCAGGTCGCTCGGAACTGGGTTCCAACCGCGTGGCGCAGGCGATGGCTCTGGCGGGAGTGACGCGGGTGACCCTCGCGAAGGCGCTCCGCCTGACGCAGCCCTACGTCAGCGATGTCGCCTGCGGGAGTTATCGCACGATTGCCGTCCAGAATGCCTGGAAGTTCGCCGCCTATTTCGGTTGCCGTATCGAGGACTTTTCCTTCACCCCGCCGACCGTCGGATTGAAAGCAGGACGGACTCTCGAGGTGGCCGGGCATCCGGCCGTCATGACCGGTCACCCCGTGTCGGCGGTGACTTCACTGCGATGCTTGGCGAGTTGGACGACCTTCGCGGCCGGATCGTATGGCAGTGCGCGCCGCGCTCTACGTGATGGCTGGCACGGTTCGAGGCGTAGGCGCCGCCGACGATGGCGGCGCCGGCCGAGGTGCCAGGTCAAGGCCCGTAGCCGAGGCTACGCCGTCGATGGAACCTCGTCGCCGCAACGACGGTCTCGTGGGTCGTGCGAGCGACGGCGCCAGGCACGCGGTGGGCGGCACGGCCGGGGCGGGCGAGGGGCAACCAAGCTCCCTCGCATGAGCGACACGCGGTCGCTCGAGCGGCTTGCGACCGAGGGGTCCGCGAGCGGAGTCTTGCGGGGCGGCGGCCGCAAGTCATCGGGGTGGTCGCGGGCCGGCTGCGGGCGCTGGACCGAATCCGGACGCGGAGGGGAAAAACATCCCGGTCGGGAGGTCGAGAGACTTGGTAGGGTCCGGCGCCGCCTCCCACGAGCCGAGCTACGGTCGCCACGCACGCCGTACAGGCCGGCGGTCTTCGTGCAGCGGTGTTTCACGAGCCGAGGTCAGACAGACCCGAGCCGGACCCGACTGGCCGGGTGGGCTGCGATCTCCGGGTGCGGGCGCTGTGACTGGTGCGGCGGCATCGGGTCCGCTGGCCGACCCGCCTGACGGGTGAAAGCGCTGGAGTCTGAGAGGTGTCAAGTCGCGGGACAAAATGTTGACACGCTGAGGTTTCGCTCAACACGAGATCTCCGTAAGTTATTGATTCTATTGGTGGGCCGCGCTGGGATCGAACCAGCGGCACCCTGATTAAAAGTCAGGTGCTCTACCACTGAGCTAGCGGCCCGACGGGAGCGCCGCGACCGGGGAGGCCGCGGCGCTCGATACTCCGACTGCCGAGCGCACCGTCGCCGGCGGAACGATCAGTGCACCATCAGCGGGACGCTGGCGGTCCGCGTGCCCCACTCGAAGCCCAGGTTGCCGTCTTCGATCGAGATGACGAGCTGCTCGGCCGGCGGGTCGAGCTCGCCGACCGTCATCGGCACGTGAACGAGGTCGTGCTCGGCGTTGTGGGCGGTGCCCCACTGGCCGGTCTCGCTGTTGACGATCAGGTGGACTTCGTCGCCCGCCTGCATGGTCCACAGCGTGTACTCGCCGGCCGGGACGGTTTCCCCGCCGAGCATGAGCTCGCGGTCGGTGGTCAGCGTGGTCGCCTCGTCGGCGCCCAGGCGCCAGACCGAGTCGGGCATCGGCTCGACGCTCTCGCCGACGACGCGGCCGTTCAGGTACGGCCGGCCGTAGTCGATGGTGATGTTGCCGCCGTCGACGCTCCAGTGGACGCTGACGTGGGGGCTGCCGCCGGTCCCGTCATGGACTGGCGTCAGGTGGCCGCCGCCGAGCATCTCCATGGCGGCGGCATCCGTTGCCTCGGCGTCCAGATCCGCGCCTTCGTGATCCATCGCGTCGGCTTCCGGCGCCTCATCGCCAGCGCCGCCGCAGGCGGCGACGAACGCCAGCGTGAGAAACGCGAGAAACGATGTGATGAGCAGGTTGCGTGCGTTCATCCGAGTCTCCTTCCGTCGGTAGATCCTGGAAGGATAGCACGCGGCCGGGGGCCTTCGTGCGCGGTCGGCGCGGCGGGTCTCCGTCTTCTCGCGGCCGGCCGGCGGCCGGTGGGCGGCTGACGAACGCCTACAGAATCCGCAGCCCGAGGGCCGAGAGCACGAGCTCGACGCCCAGCTCGGCGGTGGCGTTCCGGTGGTCGAGCGTGGGATTCAGCTCGACCAGGTCGATGCCCCGGAGCCGTCCGCTGTCGGCGACCGTCTCCATGACGAGGTGGGCCTCGCGGTAGCTGAGGCCGCCCTTGACGGCGGTTCCGACCCCGGGGGCGATGCCGGGATCGCAGACGTCCAGATCGAAGGAGACGTGGAGGCCGTCCGCGTCGCGGCCGGTCAGCTCCAGGGCCCGCTCGGCGACGGTGGCCATGCCGAGCCGGTCGACGTCCTTCATCGTGAATACGTGGACGCCGGACGCGACCACCCGCTCGCGTTCGGCGGGGTCGAGATTGCGGACGCCGATGAGGACGGTGCGGGCGGCATCGATCGCGGGGGTCACCCCGCCGATGTTGGAGAGCTCGCTGGGTTCCGGCCCCAGCAGCGCGGCGAGCGGCATGCCGTGGACGTTGCCGCTCGGGCTCGTGTCCGGCGTGTTCATGTCGCCGTGCGCGTCGATCCAGAGCAGTCCGAGGCGGTGGCCCTGCCGCCGGGCGGCGGCGGCGGTGGCGGCGACGGAGCCCGCGGACACGCTGTGGTCGCCGCCGAGGACCAGGGGGACGGTCCCGGCGGCGTGCGACGCGTCGGCCGTCTCGAACAGGCGGCGGCAGACGCCGGCGATGGCGCCGATGTACTTCTTGCCGGCCTCTCCGGGCTGGATGGTCTCCCGGATGGGTGCGATCAGGTTGCCCCGATCCGTGACCGTGTAGCCGAGCCCGGCGATGCGGTCGCCGAGGCCGGCGATGCGCAGGGCGGACGGTCCCATGTCGACCCCGCGGCGCGCGGCGCCGAGGTCGAGCGGTACGCCGATGACGTCGACGGCGCTCATGCTGCACCCCGGACGGCGTCGGCCGCGGCCCGCCCGGCGGCGCGTCCCGCCGCCACGCAGTCGGCGATGCCGACGCCGCGAAAGGCGGCCCCGACGATCTGCAGCCCCGGCGTCCGCGCCAGGAGGCTGTCGATCTCCGCGAGGCGCGCCGGGTGGCCGACGTTCAGTTGGGGGTTCGCCCGCGGCCAGCGGTAGACGCGGGCCAGCACCGGCTCGCCGTGGATCCCGAGCAGTCGGGTCAGGTCGCCCCGCACGAGGTCGATCAGGTTTGGGTCGGGCTCTGCGAGCGCGTCCGGCCGGCGCGTCCCGCCGAGGAAGCCGCGCAGCAGGACATGGCCGTCCGGGGCGCGGCCGGGCCACTTGGAGGAGATCCAGGTGGCGGCGGCGATCGAGAGGCCCGGCTCGACGCGGGGGACGACGAATCCGCTGCCCCGGAGCGGGTGCGCTACCGCGGCGCGGGGGAAGGCGAGCACGACGATCGCGACCGAGGTGTCGCTGAACCCCGCGCAGAGCCGGCCGAGCCTGTCGTCGACGCTGGCGGCGAGCGGAGCCGTGGCGTGGGCGGGCAGGGCGCAGATGACGTGATCCGCCGTGACGTGCGGCCCCTGCGCCGTCTCCAGCGCGTAGGGCGGTCCGGCGGTGAGCCTGGTGACCTCAATCCCTTGCCGCAGGGCATCCGCCGGGAGGTGCGCGGCCAGCGAGCGGGGCAGGGTATCGAGGCCCCCGGCGAACGAACGGAAGGGACCCTGGTGCTCGGGCGCATCGGGGCGCGCCGCCGCGGTTCGGCGAAACGCGCGGATCACGCTGCCGTGCTTCCGCTCCGCCTCGATGAACCGCGGAAAGAGCGCGTGCATCGAGAGCCGCTCGACGTCCCCCGAGTGGATGCCGGCGAGGAGCGGCTCCGCCAGGTACTCGGTCGCCTCGGTTCCGAAACGGCGGCGGAAGAAGGCCCCGATCGTCTCCTCTTCGGATTCCCGCTGCTGATGGCTCCGCTTGGGGGGCGTCAGCAGCTCCAGCCCCAGGCGCAGCCGGCCGCGGCGGGAGAGGAGCCGGTGGGCCGCCAGCGATCCGAGGCCGGCGGGTATGCCGAAGACGGAGCCGGCGGGCAGGGGATGCAGCGCCCCGTCCCGCACGACGTACGCCGTGCGCGGCACGCGCGTCGGGATGAGGCGGCCGGCGAGGCCGAGCTCCTCGCAGAGGGCGATCGCCGCCGGTTTCTGCGTGACGAGCGAGTCCGGTCCCGCGTCGATGGTGAACCCGCCGATGCGGTCGGTGCGGATCATGCCGCCGAGGCGATCGGATTTCTCGAGCAGCACGAAGGGCGTCTTCCGGCTGTGGAGCTCGTAGGCCGCCGCCAGTCCGCTGATGCCTCCGCCGAGGACGGCGACGGCGACGTGGCTCATGCCCGGCTCCCGTCCGGCTCGGGCGCGGAGCGGGCGGCCCGCGCCCGGCGCGGCGGGTCGGAGTCAGCCGCACTCGTGGACGAAGCGGGCCAGGGTCTGCACATGCGAGACGGGTGTCTCCGGGAGGATGCCGTGACCGAGGTTGAAGATGTGGCCGGCCTGTCCGCCGGCGCGCCGCAGGACGTCGTCGGCGCCGGCGAGGAGGCGGTCGACGCGCCCGAGAAGCAGCGTCGGATCCAGGTTTCCCTGCACCGCCCGTTCCGGTCCGATGCGAGCCCAGGCGTCGTCGATGGGGACGCGCCAGTCGACGCCGATGACGTCGCCGCCCGCCTCGGTCATCGCCTCCAGCAGGGTGGCGGTGCCGGTTCCGAAGTGCAGCACGGGCACGCCGGTCGCCGCTACCGCGGCCAGCACGCGCCGCGTGTGGGGCAGCGCGAACTCGCGGTAGTCCGCCGGGCTGAGCGCCCCGACCCAGGAGTCGAACACCTGGATGGCCTGTGCGCCTGCCTCCACCTGGGCCACCAGGTAGTCGGCGACGGCCGCCGACAGCGTCTCGCAGAGGCGGTGCCAGGCGTCGGGCTCGCCGTACATCAGCGCCTTGGTTCGCGCGTAGTGGCTCGACGGTCCGCCCTCGACGGCGTAGGAGGCGAGGGTGAACGGCGCGCCGCCGAAACCGATGAGGGGGACGCGGTCGGCCAGCTCGGTGCGCAGCAGGCGGATGGTGGCGAGCACGTGGCCGAGCGATTCGCGCGGCTCGAACGTGCGCAGCCGGGCGACGTCGTCCGCCGTGCGGACCGGCTGGTGGATGACCGGGCCTTCGCCCTTGACGAAATCGAACGGGATGCCGAGCGGCTCGAGCGGCAGGAGCAGATCCGAGAAGAGGATGGCGGCGTCGACCTCGAGGCTGTCGACGGGTTGCAGCGTCACCTGGGCGGCCAGCTCCGGCTGGCGGCAGATGTCGAGCAGGGAGTGCCGCTCGCGGATCGCGCGGTACTCGGGCATGTAGCGTCCCGCCTGGCGCATGAACCAGACCGGCGTGCAGTCGACGGGTTCGCGCCGGCAGGCACGCAGAAAACGGTCGTTCACGCTACGATCGTACTACGAGCCAATGCCCTACCTGAGATTCTCCCGCGACGACCGAGGCTACGAGCATACCTACGTGCTCCACGGACTGCGCAGCGGTTCCCGGCCGCGGCTCCTGTACTGGTTTCGGACGCCGCCGAACGTCAACGTGGGGCGGCTGCCGCTCGACGAGGACGCGATTCGCGCGATAGAGGACTCCAACGCGGAGCTCACGTTCGATTGGGGAAAGATGCTGCGGGTGAAGCCGCCGCCGGCCCCCGTGCGGCCGGATGAGGACGGCCGCCGATCCCGCTCCCGGAGCGGGGCGCGCCGCGAGCGTCGGGCGGCGCCGGAGCGGCCGGGCGCCGGCAGGGCCGCGGACGATCAGCGGCGGCGAGCCGCCGGGCCCGATGCGGGCCGAGCCGGCAGGCAGGAGGCCTTGGGGGCGGCTGCCGGTTCCGGCGGCGAGCCGGACTCCGGCGTCGCGGCGGCGGCGCACCCGGTCGCCGCGCTGGTCGGCGACGATGGGCTGGCTCGGCTGCGGGCGCAGTACGCCGAGCTCCGGGCGCGGTTGACCGAGAGCCGGGCCGAGCCCCGGTTGCGGGAGAGGGTGTCGGCCCGGGTCGAGGCCCTGAATCCGGACGGTTGGCGTCCGGGGGAGGAGGCGGTGCTCGGCATCGAGCGGTTCGAGTCCGAGGCGGCGGCCATCAAGGCCGATCTGGGGCGCCGGCGCCGGCGGGCCCCGCGCGGCCGCCGCGGCACGGAGGAGGCGCCGCCGACGGGGCAGGACTAGTGCCGCCGCGCCAGCCTAACAGTGGCATCCGACGGGGGCGCTTTGCTATCATGCCAGACATGATGACGTGCACTTCTCGACGGCAACCCTACCGCTGGGTTCGCACTGTCGGCCTGATCGTGGCGCTCGGCGTCATGGTCGGCGCACCGTTGCGGTCCCAGGAGTCCCTGGATCCGGATCGACAGCAAACGACGGGCGATCCGGCAACCGTGTTCCGATCCGGCGTCACGCTGGTGACGACCGACGTCATCGTGCGCGATGCGGGCGGCGTCTTCGTGCCGGACCTGACCGAGCACGACTTCCGGGTCTACGAGGACGGGCAGCCGCAGGAGGTGGCCTCCCTCGTCCTCGTGCACGGCGGCCGGGTCTTCAACCAGCTCGTGCCGCCGCCGCAGGCGCAGGAGGGCATCATCCTGCCGCCCACGCGCGCGGTCAACGACACGGCGGGGCGCATCTTCGTCATCCTGGTCGACGACCTGCACATCGAGACGAGCAAGACGCCGCGGGCGCGCGCCGTCTTCGAGCAGTTGCTGGACAACCTCATCCACGAGGGGGATCTGTTCGGTATCGTCTCCACCGGGCCGTCGTCGATCCGGGTCGACATGACCTACGACCGCAGCCTCATCAAGTCGTCGGCGGATCGACTGACCGGTGACGGCTTCAACCCGACGGAAATGATCCGCTTCCTGGCCCCCGGGCCGCGCGGGCCGAGCGAGCTGTCGTGGCGCGCCCACGTGGCGTTCAAGACGATGCGCGATGTCGTCCGCAATCTCGAGCGGGTGCAGAACCGGCGCAAGGTCGTCATCTACTTCAGCAGCGGCTACGACTTCAACCCCTTCGCCCACGAGCGCGTCTTCGGGCGGTCGCCGATCTACGAGGACATGCGGAACTCCGGCCGCTGGGGATCGATGTTCGGACAGGACCAGGTGGCCGGGCTCTACGAGGGTATCGGCGACCCGATGATGGACCCGTTCGAGCGGATATCGCGGCAGGGAGAGGTCTTCAGCGACGCCGATCTCGCGATGGAGATCGCGGAGCTGACCAAGGCGGCGAACCGCGCGAACGCCTCGTTCTACACGGTGGACCCGCGCGGGCTCGTCGCCGGACCCGACCCCGACTACAACGGGCCGACCGAGGCGTTCCAGGACTTCCTGTTCACCACGCAGAACAGCTTGCGGTCGCTGGCCGAGCTCACCGGCGGCCGGGCGATCGTCAACCGCAATGATTTCGACGACGCGTTCCGGGAAATCGACGCCGAGACGAGCGACTACTACGTCGTCGGCTTCTACTCCAGCAATCCCGATCCAACGTTCCGCACCCGGCGCCTGCGGGTCGAGGTGAACCGCGACTCCGTCGACGTGCAGCATCGTACGCACTACACCTATGCGCGCGCCAGCGAGAACGCAGGCCCGCCGCTGCCGTGACGGGCGGATCGGGGAGGAATAAGGATCTCCATGACGCAGGGCTCACCCATCGCGGGTGGGCCTTTGTTCTGTAGTGGTGGATATGGCGTACAAGCGACGAGTTGAACGCGGCGCCGGTTGGTCCGGGCTCGCCCTGGCCCTGGCCGTCGTCGGCCTGTTCCTGTTGGGGATCGGCCGGGTGCCGACGGCGATCCCGGGTGCGCCGCCTCCCGCCGCGGCGGCGGCCGAGCCGGCGTCCGTGACGGACGCCGGGCCATCGTCCGGGGTGGGCGCGGCGGCAACCGCGACGTCAGCCGCGGGTGCTCCCGTTACGGCGCCGGCCGCGACCGCTGTTGCGCCGCCGGCCGGGCGGCCCGACGCGCCCCTGCTGGCGAGGCCCGCGTCGGATTCGCCGCGTATTCTGGACATCGGGGACATCCGGCGCCCGCGGGTGCGCGCCGCCGCCGGCATCCTGTACAACCCGCGTACGGAGGAGATTCTCTGGGAGAGGCGGGGGCTGGACCAACGTCCCATCGCCAGCATCACGAAGGTGATGACGGCACTGGTCCTGCTGGACCGGGCGCCCGATCTCGACCGGGACGTCGTGGTGTCGCGGCGCGACGTCCGCCGCGCCTCCACCACCTATCTGCGGCGCGGCGAGCGGGTCACGCTGGATACGCTCCTGCACCTGGCGCTGATCGCGTCCGACAACGTGGCCGCGCGGATCCTCGCCCGCGCGTCGGGCTGGGGCACGCGCCGCTTCGTGAAGGAGATGAACGTGAAGGCGGCGGCGCTGGGTCTGGAAGGCACGAGCTTCGTGGAGCCCTCGGGTCTGGACGAGCGCAACGTGTCGACGCCGTACGACGTCGCGCGGTTGCTCGCCGCCGCGAGCGAAGTGCCGGCGATCGCGCGGATCATGCGCAAGGGGACGCATCGCGCGCGCACCGATCGCCGCAGCGTGAACATCCGCAACACGAACCGGCTGCTCCGATCCCGGTACGCGATCCGGGGCGGGAAGACCGGGTACATCAGCGAGGCCGGCTTCTGTCTCACCGCGCTGTTCGAGTTGCCCGAAGCCGACCCGGTCGTGCTGGTGGTGCTCGGGGCGGGCTCGAATGCCGGGCGCTTCACGGAGGCGGGCCGCCTCATCGACTGGATGTCGACGACGGGCCGTTCGCTGCTCGATCCGGAACTGCCGGCGAACTAGGAGTCTGCGCCGTAGAAACGGCGTAGACTGCTAGTCAGGCCCGGTTGGGCGGCAATCGGAGCCGGAGGCGACGATTGTCGGGCTAGCGCGGAGTGTACGCATGCGAGAAGTGATCATCATCGGGTCGGGGCCGGCGGGGCTGACGGCCGCCCTCTATGCCGCGCGGGCCAACCTGAATCCGCTGCTCATCGAGGGGCTGGAGTCTGGCGGGCAGTTGATGCTGACCACCGACGTGGAGAACTATCCCGGATTCCGCGACGGCATCCTGGGGCCGGCCCTGATAACCGAGATGCGGGCGCAGGCGGAGCGTTTCGGCACCGAGATCGTGCAGGGCGACGTCTCGGCGCTCGACCTGCAGGGGCCTCCCTTTCGCATCACCACGAGCGGCGGCGTCCACGAGACGCGGGCGTTGATTCTGGCGACGGGGGCGTCGGCGCGGCTGCTCGGACTCGATTCCGAACGGGCGCTGATGGGGCACGGGGTGTCGACCTGCGCCACCTGTGACGGCTACTTCTTCCGCGACAAGCCGATCGTCGTGGTGGGCGGCGGCGACTCGGCGATGGAGGAAGCCACCTTCCTGACGAAGTTCGCGTCCCACGTGACCCTGGTGCACCGCCGGGACGCGTTCCGGGCTTCGAAGATCATGCAGGACAAGGCGCGGGCCAACGCGAAGATATCGTTCGAGCTCGACACCGTGGTCGACGAGGTGAAGGACGTGGCGCAGGGCGTCGTCACCGGCGTCGTCCTGCGCAACGTCAGGACGGGCGCGACCAGGGAACTCGCCGTCGACGGCGTCTTCATCGCCATCGGCCATACGCCCAACACGAAGCTGGTCGAAGGGCAGGTGGATCTGGACGCGAACGGGTACATCGTGCCGGTTCGCGGCACCGCCACCAACGTTCCCGGGGTGTTCGCCTGCGGCGACGTGCAGGACCACGTCTACCGGCAGGCCATCACCGCCGCCGGTTCGGGGTGCATGGCCGCCATCGACGCCGAACGGTATCTGGAGAGTCTGCCCGCGCACGATCCGCAGGCCGTGGAGACCGCGTCCGCCGTATAGGCCCCGTCAGTCTATCCAGCCGCCGCCGAGCACGATGTCCCCGTCGTACAGCACGACGGCTTGGCCGGGTGCTATCGCCGATTGCGGGTGGTCGAACTCGAGGCGCAGGGCGGCGCCGTCGAGCGGCCAGACACGGGCCGGGGCCGGCGGATGATGGTGGCGGATCTGCGCCGTGACCGGGCATCCCGGCCGTGGCGTCCCCTCGATCCAGTTGACGCCGCGGGCGGTCAGCGTGGTCCGTTCCAGATCGGCGCGGGGTCCGACGGTGACGGTGTCCGACGCCGCATCGATGGCGGTGACGTACAGCGGCACGGTGCCGGAGACGCCGAGCCCCTTGCGCTGGCCGACGGTGAACCGGTGCACGCCTCGATGCCGGCCCAGGAGCCGTCCCGCCGCATCGACCACTGCGCCGTCGCGTGAACCCTCGGGGAGTCGCCGCTCTACGAATGCCGCGTAGTCGCCGTCGGGTACGAAGCAGATTTCGTGGCTGTCCGGTTTGTCGGCCACGAGCAGGCCGTGGTCGCGAGCGTAGTCCCGGACCTCCGCCTTCAGCATGTCGCCGAGCGGGAAGCTGGCGCGGGCGAGCTGCGATTGCGTGAGGGAGAAGAGGAAGTAGCACTGGTCCTTGGCGTGGTCGGCGGCGCGGCGGAGGCGCCGGACGGCGCGGCCGCCGGCCGCCGGCACGGTCTCCACCCGCGCATAGTGGCCCGTGGCCACCTGCTCGGCGTCGAACCCCCGCGCGCGGTCGAGCAGACTCGCGAACTTCAGATCGCTGTTGCAGCGTACGCAGGGGATGGGCGTGCGCGCCGCCGCGTACTCCTGCACGAACGGAGAGATCACCCGCTCGTCGAACCGGCGCTCGAAGTTGACGATGTAGTGCGGGATGCCGATGCGCCGCGCAACCCGGCGCGCGTCGTGCAGGTCGTCGAGGGTGCAGCAGGAGCCGAACGACTGCGTGCCGCCCCGCTGGTCGTAGAGCTGCATCGACAGGCCCACCACGTCGTGGCCGCGGGCGGCCAGCAGCGCGGCCGCGACGGACGAGTCGACGCCACCCGACATCGCGGCAACGATTCGCATCGGTCCGTTTCCAGTGTACAGATTCGGGGCCGGCGGGCCGAGCCCGCCGCTCGTTCAGGCCGGGGCGTACGCCGTGCGGGTCCGCGACAGCGCACGGAGCCTGGCGACGAGCGGGGGCAGCACGCCGACGAGCCGGTCGACCTCGGCGTCGGTGTTGCCGAGGCCGAGGCTGAAGCGAACGGAGCTCTGCGCGCGCCGCGGCGTCAGCCCCATCGCCCGGAGCACGTGCGACGGTTCGAGCGTGCCCGACGAGCAGGCGGAGCCGGTCGAGACGGCGATGCCCTCCAGGTCGAGCGCGATCAGCAGCGCCTCGGCCTCGACGCCGTGGAAGCTGATGTTCGTGGTGTTCGGAACGCGCTCGCCGACGCCGTTCACGGCGGTGTCCGGAATGCGGTCGAGCAGCGAGGATTCCAGGCGGTCGCGCAGCGTGCGCAGCCGGGCCGCTTCGCGCGCCAGCTTGGCGGCGGCCAGCCGCGCCGCTACGCCGAGCCCGACGATGGCCGGTACGTTCTCGGTCCCCGCGCGGCGGTTCCGTTCCTGCCGCCCGCCGGTCGTGGGGGCAACGAGTCGCATCCCGCGCCGCATCCAGAGCGCACCGACGCCCTTCGGGCCGTTGAACTTGTGCGCGGAGATCGACAGCAGGTCGACCCCGAGGGCGCCCACGTCGAGCGGCAGCTTGCCGGCGGTCTGCACGGCGTCGGTGTGGAACACGGCGCCGCGGCGGTGCGCAATCCCGGCGAGCTCCGCGATCGGTTGCAGCGTGCCGATCTCGTTGTTGGCGTGCATGACGGAGACGAGCGCGGTGTCGTCGGTGATGGCCGCCTCGAGCGCCGCGGGCTCGACGACGCCGGCGGCGCCGACCGGCAGCAGCGTCGAGGTCCAGCCGCGCTTCGACAGCGCCTTCAGCGTGTTGAGGACCGCCTCGTGCTCGATGGCGGACGCTATGAGGTGGCGGCGGCCGGCCGCAGGCGACGTCTCTGCCACCCCGCGGATCGCCAGGTTGTCCGCTTCGGTGCCGCTGCCGGTGAAGATGACGTCGTTGGGCCGCCCGCCGAGGAGCTCGGCTACCGCCGAACGTGCGTCGTCGAGGGCCGCCTTGGCCGCCTGACCGAACGCGTGGATGCTCGACGCGTTGCCGAAGCAGCCCCGGACCGCCTCGTGCATGGCGTCGGCGACCTCGGCGGCCACCGGAGTGGTGGCATTGTGGTCCAGATATACGCGCACTTGGAACAATCCTAGCACCCTTTGTTGGGCTCTACGGCGGGGGCTCCTGGACACGATCTGGACGCCATTTTGTATACTGATCGGGAAATTTTCAGATCTCCGATTCGCCACGAGGTGGTGGCCCAGCGACCAGAGGAAGCTTCATGTGGAAACGTGACGATGTACGCCCGCCTGACGACGGCAATGACGTAGAAGAACATCCCTTGGCCGGCATCGCGAGCACGGGCGCCTCGAGGCGGGCGCCCGTCGCCGAACGGCCGGCATCGCGGGACGTGGTCAACATCGGCAAGTCCGTGATCATCAAGGGCGAGTTGAGCGGCAGCGAGAATCTGACAATCGAGGGGCAGTTCGAAGGCAAGATCGAGCTGCGGGACAACGCTTTGACCGTGGGTCCCAACGGCAAGATCAAGGCCGAGATGCTGTTCGCCAAGTCGGTCGACATACTCGGTCGGGTGACCGGCAAGATCATGGCGGTCGACGTGGTGAGCATCCGCGAGAACGGTGCGGTCGACGGGGACATCACCGCGCCGCGCATCGCCATCGCCGACGGCGCCCATTTTCGCGGCAGCGTCGACATGCGCCGCGACAGCGTGAAGGCGGAGTCGCGGGAGTCGGTCGTCGCCAAGGCGCCCGCTGCGCCCAAGGGGCCGGTTGCCCCCGTTCAGGCTCAGCCGCAGCCGGGCCAGGCGCCGCCGCCCAGGATGGGCCGCGCGGCCGGCGGGCGGCAGGGCCGCTAGGGGCTGCGCCGCAGAACAGTGCGGCTGGTGAGGGTTGGTCGGGCGGCCAGCGGAGGCCGTAGCGCGACCTCGGCGGTCTCGTTCGGCGACGCTTGGCGGGCCGGGGTCGGAAGCTCGTCGCACGGACGTCGGGGCGGCAGGGTGGCAACCCGGTCCGGCCACCGCCGTCAAACACAGGGGCATCTACGTGACGGGGGATGTGCGCCCGCGGTCGATGGCAGATCGTGTCACGCGTTTCGGATCCGGATCCGCTTCGTTCGGCGGAGGCAGGCCCACGCCCGAGACAGGCGCCGCGCTTTCCGTTCCCGATCGGATTGTCTCGACGCGCGCAGTCGGCATCCTGATCGATGCGCTCCGCAGCCGGGAATCCCCGATGCTGCTCGATCTCGGTCGCGTCGTCGGCGACAACGTCGCCTTTTTCACCTCCAGGTTCGCATGCCGGCTGGTCGTGGTCGACCTGTTCGCGGATCTGGACGAGCGGTCGTCGGCGGGTGAACGGGACGGGGATCAGACCGGAGAGTGGGTGGCCGAGAGGATCCGAGCGGAGTCCGAGTCCGTCGATGCCATTCTGTGCTGGGACACGTTCGAGCACCTGACGGCCGTCGAAGGGCAGGTCCTGGCCGCCAAGCTCACCCGCGTGCTGAGGCCGCACGGCGTGCTGCTGCTGAGCTTCAGCGGCGAGTGGAACACCCGGCCGGGATACGCCACCTACGGTATCGTCGACCGGTCGACGTTGCGGCGGCAGTTCTTCGCCGGTGCCTCACGGCAGATGCGCGTGCTGACGAGTCGTGAGGTGACGGAGACGTTTCGGAATCTGTCTATCGTCGATGCATGCCTGCTTGCGACGCGGGCGCAGGAGATGGTGTTTCGAAAGCCGTCGTACTCGACGGCGACCCGCAAGGGCGTGGCGTCGCGCTCACGCCTCGATGCGTGAGTTCCCACAGGATGGCCCGACCGATTGTCGCTCTGCTGACCGATTTCGGCACCACAGATCATTACGTAGGTGCGATGAAGGGGGTCGTTCTGGGGATCTGTCCCGAGGCGGCGGTCGTCGACATCTCGCACGATGTGCCGGCCCACGACGTGCTGACGGCCGGCCTCGAGCTGGCGGCGGCCTACCGTTACTTTCCCGCCGGCACGGTGTTTCTCGCGGTCGTCGATCCGGGGGTCGGGTCGAGTCGCCGCGGCTTGGCCGCCGAGGCGGGTGACTATCGCTTCGTGGCGCCCGACAACGGTGTCCTGACGGCCGTGTTCCGGGAGACGCCGCCGAAACGCGTGGTCGAGCTCACGGAGCGCAGGTATGCCCGGCCGACGGTGAGCCGGACGTTCGAGGGGCGAGACCGCTTTGCGCCGGGCGCGGCGTGGCTCGCGAAGGGCGTTCAGTTGCCGGCGCTCGGCCGGCCGCTCACCGACTATTGCAGCATCGCGATTCCGACGCCGGAGACGAGCGAAGGGCGAATCGCCGGCGAGGTGTTGCGGATCGACGCCTTCGGTAATCTCATCACCAACATAGACAGGCGGGCGTTCGATGTTCTCTGCCGGGGCGGCGCCATCCGCATCGAGGTGGGCGGCGAGGACATCGGCCGTCTCGTGGAGACCTACGCGGACATCGGCCCCGACGAGGTGTGTGCGCTCTTCGGAAGCACGGATTGCCTCGAATTCGCGGCGAACTCCGCCAGCGCCGCCGCGCGCCTGTCGGTCGAACGCGGGGCGCGGGTCACCGTCAGCCGACCGTGACAGCGCCGTACGAGCCAGGCGGCGGGGTGCGACCACGGGAATGCAGGTGACGGGCACGAAAAGGGGAAAAGGACGCACATGTTCGATCTTGAGTTGACCGAGGAACAGCGGCTGCTGGAGCAGTCCGTGCGCGAATGGGCCGGCCGCGAGGTGGCTCCCCGGATCCGGGAGCTGGATCGCCAGCATCGATTCGATCCCGCCATCCTCACGCAGATGGCGGACCTGGGGCTGCTGGGCATGTGCGTGCCGCGCGAGTACGGCGGCGCCGGAATGGACTACCTGAGCTACGGTCTGGCGTGCGAGGAGACCGAGTACGTCGATACGTCGTTGCGCGTGATCCTGTCCGTGCACCTCGCCCTGAACTCGCTGACCGTGTTGACCTGGGGCACCGAGGATCAGAAACGGCGCTACCTCGTTCCGCAGGCCCAGGGGCGGAAGATCGCCAGCTACGGGCTCACCGAGCCGGGAGCGGGCAGCGACGTCCGCGGGATGCAGTCGGTGGCCGTCAGGCGCGGCGACCGATACGTGCTGACCGGCGAGAAGATGTGGATCTCGCTCGCCGACGTGGCGGACCACTTCCTGGTGTTCGCCTACAGCGACCTGGAGAAGAAGCAGAAGCGCGACGTCTCCGGCATCAGCGCGTTTCTCGTGGAGCGGAGCTTTCCGGGCTTCTCCAGCGGCACGCTGACCGAGAAGTGGGGGATTCTCGCGGGCAACACCGGCTACTTCAAGATGGACGAGGTGGAGGTGCCCGAGGAGAACCTGCTCGGCCGCGAGGGCGAAGGCTTCAAGATCGCCATGTTCGCGCTCGACCAGGGACGCCTGAGCGTCTCGGCGGGCGCGACGGGCCTGATCCGCGCGTGCCGGGACGCGAGCGTGGCGTACGCCAGGGATCGCAAGACGTTCGGCGTGCCGATCGGCCAGCACCAGCTCGTCAAGGAGATGATCGCGCAGATGGAGTCGGACTACCAGGCGGCGCGGCTGCTCTGGATGCGCTCGGCCTGGCTGAAGAACGAAGGGCGGCGCAGCACGCGGGAGACCGGCCTCGCCAAGTGGTTCGCGACGGTGGCTTCCGAGCGGGCGGCGGGCGACGCCGTACAGATTCACGGCGCGAACGGCTATTCGGACGAGTACCCGGTCGGCCGCTTCTACCGCAACTGCAAGGGCGCCGTGATCTACGAGGGGACGCGCGAGATTCACAAGATCATGCAGGCGGACTACGCGCTGGGATACCGGGTGGACAAGCCGACGCGGTGCCGGTTGCCGGCCTACCGGGAGGCGGTACAGGCGTGACCACCACGAGCGAGGATCTGACGTCCGGGTTTCTCGATGTCGTCGAGCAGGCGGCGATTGCCTGCGCGCACACGATGGGGCGCGGCGATCGGCATCTTTCCGACCGGGTCGCGGTCGAGGCGATGCGCGCCCGCCTCGACCGCGTCCCCATCGACGGCCGGGTGGTGATTGGAGAAGGGGAGCGCGACAAGGCCCCGATGCTGTACATCGGCGAGCGCGTCGGGCAGGGTGCGAACGGAGAGGAGGGGCTGCCCGAAATCGATATCGCCGTCGATCCTCTGGAAGGCACGAACCTGTGCGCCACCGGGGCCCCGCGGGCAATCGCCGTGCTGGCGGCATCCGAACGGGGCGGGCTGCTGCACGCGCCGGACATCTACATGCAGAAGCTGGTGGTCGGCGCCCAGTCGAAGAACTCCGTGAATCTCGACGCGCCGGTGGCCCACAACCTCAAGCAGATCGCCAGGTGCCTCGACCGCGACGTGGAGGATCTGGTCGTCGTCGTGCTCGATCGCAAGCGGCACGAGTCGCTCATCGCGGAGATTCGGGAGACAGGGGCGCGCATTCGACTGGTCGGCGACGGCGATCTGACGGCGGCCATCGGGGCCGCGGTGGTCGGCAGCGGCGTGCACGCGGTCATGGGCAGCGGCGGCGCTCCCGAGGGGGTCCTGGCCGCGGCCGCGATGCGCTGTCTGGGCGGCGAGATCTTCGCGCGCCTGATCATCGATTCGCCGGAGAAGGAAGCCCGCGCCAAGTCGATGGGCATTGCCGAGCCGCGCCGGGTGTACACCGCGGCGGACCTCGCGTCCGGGAAGCAGCTCATCTTCGCGGCGACCGGGGTCACCGAAGGGGCTCTCATGAAGGGCGTCCGGTTCTTCGGCGAAGGGTGCCGCACGAGCTCGGTCGTGATGCAGACCAATCCGCATCGCGTCCAGTTCATCGACACGATTCACGTCAAGGAGCAGGCCGGGCGGCGCGGGCTGCGCTTCTGAGTCAGCGCGCGTCCGGGGGATCTTCCTTCTTGCGGTGCTTGCGCTGCCGGAACGGGCGCCGGGTCTTGTCCTCGTGGACGCCGCCCTTACTGTTTCGGGAGCGGCACGCGGACGCGCGGCTTCGGCTGCCGGGAGGGCGTACGTGGCGGTTGACGTGAGATCATGGCGCGCTCGTGCCGCGTTGCCGCGTCGGTTGGCCGTCGATCCGGACCGTCCGGATTCGGCCGCTCTCCAACCGGCCGTCGACGCGCTCGCGGCCGGCGAGGTGGTCGCGTTCCCGACCGATACGTTGTACGGTCTGGCGGTCGATCCCCGCCGGTCCGACGCGGCGCGGCGGCTTTTTGCGGTGAAGCGCCGCCCGGCCGGTGTGGCGGTGCCGCTGATTGCGGCGGACGTCGGTCAGATCGAGCTGGTCGTGCGATATCTCACGCCGCTCGCCCGGCGCATGGCCGACCGCTGGTGGCCCGGTCCGGTCTCCATAGTGCTCGACGCGCTGCCGGGGCTCGACCCGCGCCTGGTGGATGCGGCCGGCACGGTCGCGCTCCGCGTCCCGGCGCATCCGCTGGCGCGCCGTCTCGCGGAGTGCTTCAACCACCCTATCACGGCTACGAGCGCCAACCGGAGCGGGGAGTCTCCGGCCACGGAGGCCGCTGCGGTGGTCGAGGCCCTGGGGAGCGAGGTGTCCCTGGTGGTCGACGGTGGATCGACGGCGGGCGGGCCGCCGTCGACGATCGTGGACGCACGGGGCGGCGCGCCTGCGCTGTTGCGGGAAGGGGTGATCCCGTGGGACCACGTGCTACAATCGCTGGCGTGAAGGGCTCCGCGGTGGCGGCGCGCCACGCCGTCGCGCGTGAGCGGGTGGTGATCGTCGGCCTCCAGCCCAGCCTGCTCACCGGGGGCGAGGCCGAGTCGTCGAAAGCACTCTTCGTCACCCTGGACCCGCTCCGCAAGGCCGCTGGAGCGTTGCTCGCAGCGGCTCTGCTCGTGGGTGGTTGCGCTGTCCGCGTGCCGGTCGTGACAACCCCCGCGTTCCCCGACTTCGTCTTCCCGGCGGCGCCTGCCTCGTACGCTGAATCGCCCGCGGCGGACGAGCAGCGGGATGCGTGGGCGTTCCTCCAGGCGGGGGACCTGGCGCAGGCCGAGACGCGTTTCGCCGTATTGCTCGCGCGCGACGCCGCGTTCTTCCCGGCGGCTGCCGGACTCGGCTGGGTGGATCTCGCCCGCGGCGGATACCGGGACGCGGTCGAGCATTTCGACGCGGCCCTGGGTGCCGCGGCGCGCTACGTGCCGGCCCTGGTCGGGCGGGGTGATGCGTTGCTGGGCGCGGACGACGTCAGCGGCGCGCTCGCGAGCTTCGAGGGGGCGCTGGCCGCGGCTCCGGCGCCGGCGCGGGTGGAGAGGCTCGTCGGCGAACTGCGGTTGCGGGTGATGACGGAGCGGTACGACGACGCGCTCGCGGCGGTCGCCGCCGGGCGCTTGTCGGATGCCGAGGCCGCCTACGCGGACATGATCGCGGCCTCGCCGGAGAGTGCGTTCCTGTATCTGGAGCTGGCGAGGCTCAAGCAACGGCAGGCTGAAACCGCCGAAGCGCTGGTCTGGACGCGCCGCGCCCGGCAACTCGAGCCGAACGAGCCCGGCGCGGTGCTGTTGGAGGCTTCCCTGCTCGAAGCGCTGGGTGAACTGGCGCTCGCCGAGGACGCGTACGAGCTGGCCGAGGCGCTCGATCCGACCGACGCGTCCGCCGCGGGGCTGGCGCGCGTGCGTCGCGAGCTGCAGCTCGCGGGACTGCCGGAACAGTACCGCGGCATCACCGGCGCGGAGTCGGCCACGCGCGGCGATCTGGCGGCGCTGCTGGGCGTGCGGCTGGCCGAGTTGCTCGATGACGCGGCGTTCGGTGCGCCGACCCCCATCCTGACGGATACACGCGATCACTGGGCGAGTCCCTGGATAGTGGAGGCGGCGCGGGCCGGCGTCATGGGCGTCGGCGCGGGCAACCGGTTCGAGCCCGAACGGATCGTTCGCCGCGGCGACCTGGCTGACGTCGTGGCCGCCGCGCTCGTTCTGATCGCCGATTTCGACCCGGAAGCGGCACGCCGCTGGCAGTCCGCGCGCGTGGAGTTCTCGGACATGAGTCCGGGGCACCTCAACTACGAGAGTGCAACGCGGGCGGTCGCCGCCGGGGTGCTCCGCATCGACGGCGACGGACGGTTCGACCCGATCCGGCCGGTCAGCGGCGCGGAGGCCATCGACGCCGTCGAGCGGCTCGCGCAGTTGGCCGCGGGCCTGGGATGAGCGCGATGACGGCGCTTACCACCGCCAATCAGCTCACGTTGTTCAGGCTCTTCGCAGTTCCCTGCGTGGTCATCCTGGTGCTGTACCGCTTCAACGGGTGGGCGCTCGTCACCTTCGCCGTCGCGGGCATCACCGACGCACTCGACGGGGTCATCGCGCGGCGCTCCGGACAGCCGACGAGCCTGGGCGCGTTCCTGGACCCGATGGCCGACAAGCTGCTGCTGCTGTCGACATTCGTGGTGCTGACCGTGGAACACGAACCGCCGCTGCCGAACGTGCTCCCGGTCTGGCTCACCGTCCTCGTCATCAGCCGCGATGTCATCATCGTATTGACGGTGGCGGTCGTGAATCTGGCAATCGGACGCCGCGAGTTCCATCCGTCCACCCTCGGCAAGGTCGCCACGCTGCTCTACGTGCTGACCTGCGCCTTCACTCTCCTGTTCAACTACCTGGAGAGTCCCTCCGTGGTCGTCGACTTCATGGTGTACGCGTCGCTGGTCGTGACGGTCGGATCCGGCCTGCACTACATCCTGCACGTGGCCCGCCTCGTCAACGAGGGGTGAGTTCGCCCTACGGGCTTGTGCCGGCCGTGGCCATCCTCGATCGAAAGTAGTCGATCGTCACTCCCAGGCCCTCGGCCAGCGACACGTCGGGCTCCCACCCCAGGAGGGTTCGCGCGCGCGTGATGTCCGGCTGGCGCACCTTCGGGTCGTCGGTGGGGAGCGGCATCCGCACGATGCGGGACCGCGAGCCGGTCGCGGAGATGATGGCGTCGGCGATCTCTCGAATCGTCATTTCGGCCGGATTGCCGAGGTTGACCGGTTCGTTGACGTCGGACTCCGCGAGCGCGATGATCCCGCGCACCAGGTCGCGGATGAAGCAGAAGCTGCGCGTCTGCTCGCCGTTGCCGTAGACCGTGACGTCCTCGCCGCGCAGCGCCTGGGTGATGAAGTTCGGGATGGCGCGGCCGTCCTGCAGCCGCATCCGCGGGCCGTAGGTGTTGAAGATGCGGACGATCTTGGCGTCCAGTCCGTGGTAGCGGTGGTAGGCGGTGGTGATTGCCTCGGCGAAGCGCTTGGCCTCGTCGTAGACGCCGCGCGGGCCGACGGGATTGACGTTGCCCCAGTAGCTTTCCCGCTGCGGGTGCTCCAGCGGGTCGCCGTAGACCTCCGACGTCGAGGCCAGCACGAAGCGGGCGCCCTTGGCCTTGGCCAGGCCCAGGGCGTTGTGCGTTCCCAGGGCGCCCACCTTGAGGGTGGGGATCGGCAGCTCCAGATAGTCGACCGGACTTGCCGGGCTCGCCCAGTGCAGCACCAGGTCCACCGGTCCGGCAACGGAGATGTCCCTGGTGACGTCGTGCTCGATGAACTCGAACTCCCGGTCACGCAGGTGCCGGATGTTCGCGAGGCTGCCGGTCAGCAGGTTGTCGATTCCGACCACCGAGCAGCCGCGTTCGAGCAGGCTGTCGGCAAGGTGGGAGCCGATGAATCCGGCCACTCCGGTGATGACGGCGCGTTGCATCGAGGCGCGTCCGGGTCAGTATGCGTGGCGGTGGAACGAGAGGCGGAGCACCGTCAGCCACATGATCTTGAAGTCGAGGGCGACGGACCAGTTCTCAATGTAGTAGAGATCGTACTCGATGCGCTTCTCGATGGAGGTGTTCCCCCGCAGGTCGTTCACCTGCGCCCAGCCGGTCAGTCCGGCCTTCACCTTGTGACGGAGCATGTACTGCGGAACCCGATCCTTGAACTGCTCCACGAAGTACGGCCGCTCGGGACGCGGTCCGACCAGGGACATGTCGCCGCGCAGCACATTCCAGAGCTGCGGCAGCTCGTCGAGGCTGAAGCGGCGCAGCACGCGGCCGACCGGCGTGCAGCGCGGATCGTCCCTGCGCGTCCAGATCGGTCCCGTGTGACGTTCGGCGTCGTTGAACATCGAGCGGAACTTCAGGGTCATGAACGGCCGGCCGTCGAGCCCCATGCGCTCCTGCCGGTAGATCGCCGGGCCTGGGGAGGTCAGGCGGATGACGGCGGCGATCGCCGCCATCGGCGCCGCCAGCACCAGCAGCGCCGCGACCGTGCAACCGATGTCGATGACTCGCTTGACGGCGGCGTTCAGGCCCTGGAGCGGGACGTCGTTCACGTTGATCAGCGGAATCCCGTCGAGCTCCTCGAGACGGGCGCGCAGCGTGACGAACTGCAGGAAGTCGGGCACGACCTTGATGTCTATGCACTCCCGGTTGGCTACCTCGATCAGCCCGAGCATCTTGACGTGCCGGTCCAGCGGAAGCGCCACGTACAACTGGTCGATGCGTTCCCGCGTGACGACGTCCCCGGCATCGGCCAGCGTCCCCAGCAGCGGCAGGCCGCGATAACCCACGTTGTCGCCGCCGGCGACGTCGTCGTCGAGAAAGCCGATGACGTGATACCCGAATTCGGCGTGTCGCAGAAAGCGGTCTGCGACGTGCCGCGCGAGCTCGCCGGTGCCGGCGATGAGCACGCGCCGCAGTCCGATGCCGGCTGCGAACCGGCGCCGCATGTAGCGCCGCAGCAGGTCCCGGGAAGCGCAGGTCAAGCCGACGTTCAGAACGACGAAGAGGCCCCAGACGAGGCGTGAAACCTCGAACGTCCCGGCGTCCCGGTCGGTCGGCGAGGCAGAGTACACCTGCACGTACAGCGTGCCGAGCAGCCCCGCGATCACCGCGAGCAGCGTGCCGACGAGCAGGTTGAAGAAGTCGTCGACACCCGTCCGGTGGCGATGCAGGCGGTAGGCGCCCTGCAGGTGGAATGCCAGCGGCACGAGCAGGCCGATGAACGGCATCAGGACCAGGTACTGCGGAACGAAGTCCGGCTGCCCTTTCGGCGTCGCGAAAAGATCGACCTCGAAGCGCAGGAAGTAGGCCAGCGCGAACGCCGCCATGCCGAGGGTGAAGTCGAGGACGACGTGGCACGCGATGAGAACTCTCGTCTGCCGAGTCATGTCGTCGGCCGCATCTTCCTGCGCTCTTCGCCGCCCGTCAGCAGGCGAGCCTCTCGATCGCTTCGCGCATCCGCTGCTGGAACACGGGCCGGGAGAAACGCGACGCCGAGCTGCGAAGCCGCGCCGGATCGAACGCCCGGTCGTCGAGCGACCGGATGGCCGAGGCGAATGCGCCGGCCGTCGGCTCCGGCACGAGCAGGCCCGTGGCCTCGTGCTCGACCGTCTCGCACGCTCCGCCGCTGGCGAGGGCGATGACGGGACGCCCGCAGGCCAGCGCCTCGACCGGCGCGATGCCGAAGTCCTCCTCGCCGGTGAGCAGACAGGCGCGGGCGCCGCGGTACAGCTCCCGGAGCTCGGTTTGCGAGCAGTGTTCCACGAACTCCACCGCGGGACCGGCGAGGCCGCGCAGCTTGGCGGCCTCCGGGCCGCTGCCGACCACGCACAACGGCACGTCGGCCTGACGGCATGCCTCTATCGCCAGGTCCACGCGCTTGTAGGGCACCAGCGCCGAAACGATGATGAAGTAGTCGCCGGGCGCCGACCCGTCCGGGTGGTAGAAGCGCGTGTCGACTGGCGGCTCGAGCACGTCGGCTCTCCGATTATAGTATCGGTCGATCCGGCCGGCCACGTAGTGCGAGATGGCGACGTAGCGATCGACGCGGTCCGCGGTCGCCGCATCCCAACGGGCAAGGCGCCGCAGCGCGAGTCCGTACAGCCTGCTGCGGAGCGCCCCGACCCGCGCCGGACCGAAATAGGCGTCGAACTGATCCCAGGCGTAGCGCATCGGCGTGAAGCAGTAGCAGAGGTGGCGCGCGCGCCCCGTCGGCACGACGGCCTTTGCGGCGCAGTGGCTGGTGCTGATGACGAGCTCGACGTCGTCGAGATCGAACTGCTCGATCGCGGCCGGAAACAGCGGCAGGTACTGCCGGTAGCGCGTCCGCGCCAGCGGCAGACGCTGGACGAAGGACGGCCGGGGGCCGTGCGCCTCGATGCGCGGCGTCACGCTGCCGGGCACGTGCACCAGCGTCAGCAGCCGGGCGTCGGGAATCAGCTCGAGGATGGCCTCGAGGGTGACCTCTCCTCCGCGCATTCCGGTCAGCCAGTCGTGGACGACCGCGACGCGCCTCCCGCCGACGTTCGCCGGAGTGACCGCCGGTTGGGCCTGCGCCGCGTCGTTCAGCGCTCTCCCTCGATTTCTTCGTAGATGCGCCGTACCTGTGTCACCGAACGCTCCCACGAGAATCGGCCGGCTCTGGCGAGGCCCTTGCGGCGCAGGTCCGCGCGGAGGCCGTCGTCCTCGAGAACGCGCGTGATGCCGTCGGCAATCGACCCCGCTTCCAGTGGATCGACCAGCACCGCCGCATCGCCGAGAACCTCCGGCAGCGACGAGACGTTCGAAGCGACGACGGGCGTGCCGCTGGCGATGGCTTCGAGCGGCGACAGCCCGAACCCCTCGTACAGGGACGGGAAGACGAACACTTCCGCGAGCCGATACAGCACCGCCAGCGTCTCCACCGTCTGGTAGCCGAGGAAGCGGACGTGCTTGTGCAGATTGTAGCGGTGCACGGCGCGCCGCAGCATGGCGTAGCGCGAGACCTCGCTGCCGCTCAGCAGCAGGCCGAGGTCGTCGAACCCGCGCTGCCGGACCGTCACGAACGCATCGATGAGGCGCTCGAGATTCTTGTGCGGCTTCACGTTGCCGGCGTACATGATGAACCGCTCGGGGAGTTGATAGCGTTCGCGGACGCGGACCAGATCGGCCTCGGCCGGCGTCTCGCGGAAGCGCTCGTCGATGGCGTTCGGGATCACGCTGATCCTGGCTTCCGGGACGTCGAAGAAGCGGATGATGTCCCGTTTGGAAGCGTGCGACACGGTGAGGACGCGGCGGGCGCGACGCGTGGCGGACCAGATCTGCGCCCGCGCGTAGACGTGGGCCAGACGATTCGGCAGGTACTGGGGGAACCGCAGGTGAATGCAGTCGTGAATCGTGACGATGGCGCGGCACGGGGTCAGCGGGGGCAGCACGTAGTGCGGCGCATGGAAGAGTGTGGCGCGGCTGCGGCCGAGGTTGAGAGGCACCGTGAACTGCTCGCTGATCGAGTAGTTCGGCGCCTCCTGGGTGATGGTCCTGAAGTTCTCGCCGAGCGAGGCCGCGAAGTCGGCGTCGTCGCGGCGGCAGAGCAGCACGTAGTCCGTTTCGTGGTCGAGCCGGGCGAGCTGCCGCACGAGGTTGCGGACGTACGTGCCGATCCCGAAGTCGTTCAGCTTGCGTACGTCGATTGCGACTCGCACGGCTCCCAACTATAGCGCCGGCGGGTGGTGGCCGCGCGCGCGCAGGTAGAGGCGCAGAGCGCCGGTCCAGCACGGGTGGTGCTTGCGGTAGAACGCGATCTGGCTGCGCCGGTAGGCCGCGCGCGCGGCGGACGGATCGGAGGCGCCGGATCGGCCCCGTGCGTGAATGATCTCGGAGGCGGGCGTGAAGAGCACGCGGTGTCCCGCGGCGCGCAGCGCCGCGCAGAGGTCGACGTCCTCCCCGTACAGGAAGAACCGTTCGTCCAGCCATCCGGCCGCGGCCCCGGCCGCCCGGCGTACCAGCAGACACGCGCCGCTGACCCACTCGGGATGGTGCGGCGTCGAGACCTGCCGCTCGAACCAGCGGACGACGGGGCCGAGGCGGCGGGCGAGGCCGAGGGCGATGAGCCTCTGCCGCGCCTCGTTCCAGGGGGACAGCATGCGTCCGAACGACAGCTCGACGGTGCCGTCGAGCCCTACGAGGCGCGGCCCGGCCGCGGCCGCCGCGGGATCGTCGTCGAGGGCGCCGGCCAGGCGGTCGATGCTCCCCGGCGGCACGATGGTGTCGCTGTTGAGCAGCAGCACCAGATCGCTCTCGCAGGCCCGGATCCCGGCGTTGGTGGCCGCCGCGAACCCCGCGTTGCGTCCCATCTCGATGACCTGCACGTGCGGCCAGGCGGTCCGCACGGCCTCGACGCTGCCGTCGGACGAGGCGTTGTCGACGACGACGATCGCGTGCGTCAGGCCGGGCGGAGAGGCGTGCAGCGACCGCAGGCAGGCTTCGAGGTCGCGCCGCGTGTTGAAGCTGACGATCACGATGGCCAGGCGGGTCATGGCCGCTCCGCCGCGGCGTCGCACAGCACGGCGAACGTCTCCGCCGCGGCGCGTGTCCATGTATAGCGGGCGAGCAGCGGCCCCGCCCGCGCGAGCAGAGCCTCGCGGACCTCGCGGCGGGTGACGACCTCCACGAGCGCCGCCGCCACCGCGCGGGGATCGTCGATCGGGACAAAGCGCACGGCATCTCCGTAGACCTCGCGCGCAACCGCGGTGTCTCCCGCGACGACCGGGGTGCCGGCGGCGAGGGCCTCCAGAGGCGTCAGTCCGAATCCCTCGTACTCCGACAGCCAGGCGAAGACGGTCGCGCGCCGGTACAGCGCAGCCAGTGTGCCGTCGTCCACGTAGGGCAGGAACGCCACGCGCGACGCGACGCCGCGGGCCTTGGCTATTCCCCGCAGGTCTTCGGGGGGCCACGTGCGATCCGGACCCACGATGGCGAGCTCGACCTCGGGCAGGGCGTGCGAGACCTGCTCGAAGGCGGCAAGCAGCACGGGAAGGCGCCGGCGTGCGAACAGCGCGCCGACGTACAGCACCAGGGGGGCGCCGGACGCTGCCGGCAGCGGCGGTTCGCCTGGCGGCCCTGCGCAGGAGGGCGCCGCCACGCCGTTGTGAATGACCCGCACCCGCGCCGGGGGCGTCCCCAGGTGGCCGAGGATCTCCTGCCGCGAGAACTCCGATACGGCGATGACAGCCCGGGCGGAGGCAGCGGCGCGGGCCGCCAGCCATCGCCGGCGAAGGCCCTCGCGCCACCCGAACCACTCGGGGTGTGCCGTGAAGGAGACATCGTGCAGCGTGACGACCGACGGGACGTCGAGGACGAGCGGTACCGAGTAGCCCGGACCGAAGAAGACGTCGAGCCGATCGGCCGCCGCCCGCCGCGCCAGGCTCCTCTGCTCCCACCAGGGGCCGCCCGCGCCGGGTATCGTGGCGAGGCTCAGGCGGGCTCCGGGTCCGGTCCGGGTGGGGAGCGGGGCTTCCGGCGGAAGGGGACGCGGGGTGTAGACGAGGAGCTCGTGCCCCGCGTAGGCGGGTGCGCCGCTCCACTCGACGCACAGGCTCGCCAGGTAGCGGCCGACCCCGGTGCGCCGGCCGAGCAGCTCCTTGCCGTCGACGCCGATTCTCATGCCGGCGTTCCCGCCCGCTGCGTCCGGCCCTCGATCGCGGTGCGGTAGGCCCGGCGCAACGATCTCGCGGACGCCTGCCAGTTGAACGCACGGGCCCGGCGGAGCCCCCGGGCGGTGCAACCCGCGGCCAGTGCGTCGTCGGTCAGGACGCGTTCGAGGGCGTCGGCGATTGCGGTGGTGTCGGTCGGGTCGACAAGCACGCCGGCATCGCCGACCACCTCCGGCAGTGCGCCCCGATTCGAGGCCACGACCGGCACGCCGACCGTCATGGCTTCCAGCGCCGGCAGTCCGAAGCCCTCGTCGAGCGAGGGCAGCACCAGCACCCGCGCGCCGGCGAACAGCGCCCGGAGCGCCAGCGTATCCAGATACCCGGTGCGCCGCACGCGGCCGGCCAGCGGCGGGCGCGCCGTGCGCTCCAGCCAGTCGTCCGCGCCGCCTCCCCCGGCCAGAACCAGGTCCGGCACGCCCGGTGCGCGCGTGACGAGCCGTGCGTAGGCGTCGAGAAGGCCGGCGATGTTCTTGCGGGGCTCGAGAGTTCCCACGAAGAGCACGTGTCCGACCGCCGGCGGAGCGTCCCGCGCCGGCCAGTCGGGCGCCCCGTTCGGGCAGACGGAGATCGCCTCCGGGGGAACGTGCAGCCGGCGTTCGACCTCGGTCGCGGTGTGCCGGGACGGCACGACGACGTGCGCCGCCCGAGCGGCGTGGCGGCGGACCAGCGCGGGGTAGTCCCGGCGCACCTCACCGGTCGTGCGCTCCGGGTTATCGAGGAAGTCCAGATCGTGAATCGTGATGACCTGCGCCGCGCTGCGCGACGGCACCAGCAGGGGGTGCGGCGAGTGCACCACGTCGAACCGCCTGCCGGCGATCGCCTCTACGGGCGGCCACCCGGCCCGGTGCCAGGCCAGGTTGAGCAGCCGGACCGGTATGCGGCGGTCGATGGTGCGGACGGCGGCGGGCACGGGCGGCTCGGCGTGCTCCAGGCGGTCCTTCCAGGATGCGCTGAAGACCGTCAGCTCGAGAGGGTCGAGGGGCGCCGTCCCATCGCACTCCAGCCCGGCGAGGGCCGTGACCAGTTGATGCACGAACGCGCCCACGCCTGTCGGGCGGCGTAACGCCGGCCGATAGTCGATCATGACGCGCATCCGAACCGGATCGTACCATACGGTGGCGGTTCGACCCGCCGTCGCGAACCGCACCGGAGAAACGGGACAAGTCCTTGTACATCAGTGTTTTTGACAGGTTTTAGCGGTGCGTGCTAGCGTTATCGGTTTGCTGAGAAGCGCCGAATGGAGCTCTAGTAGATGAAGCTTGCGGTGGTCGGGAGCGGCTACGTGGGATTGGTCGTCGGAGCGTGTTTCGCGGAGAACGGCAATGACGTCGTTTGCGTCGACAGCGACGCCGAGAAGATTGCATCCCTGCAGCAGGGGCGGCTGCCCATCTACGAGCCCGGCCTCGGCGAGCTGGTCGCGCGCAACGGAGCGGAGAAACGGCTTCGGTTCTCGACCGAGCTGGCGCCGGCGGTCGAGAGCGCGCAAGTCGTCTTCATCGCGGTGGGCACGCCGCCGGGGGAGGACGGTTCGGCCGATCTGTCGTACGTCCTGGCCGTGGCCCGTGATCTGGCGCACGCCATGTCCGGCTATACAGTCGTCGTAACCAAGAGCACCGTGCCGGTCGGCACCGCGGCCCGCTTGCGCGCGGTCATCGACAATGAGACGAGTCAGCCGTTCAGCGTGGTCAGCAATCCCGAGTTCCTCAAGCAGGGCGCGGCGATCGACGACTTCATGCGTCCCGACCGCGTGGTGATCGGTGTCGAGGACCAGCGCGCGGCGGAGTTCATGCAGACGCTGTACGCGCCGTTCACGCGCACCGGCGCACCCATTCAGCTCATGGATTGCGCGAGCGCCGAGCTGTGCAAGTACGCCTCGAATGCGATGCTGGCGACCCGCGTGTCGTTCATGAACGAGATCGCGACGGTATGCGAGCTGTTCGGCGCAGACGTCGACAAGGTGCGGCGCGCCATGGCCGCCGACCGGCGCATCGGGCCGTCGTTTCTGTTCCCCGGGATCGGGTACGGCGGGAGCTGCTTTCCCAAGGACATCAAGGCGCTCGTCAGCTCGTCGCGCGCCGCGGGCTACCGCTGTCGGATTCTGGAATCGATCGAGGCGGTCAACGCCGCGCAGAAGGTGCGCCTCGTGGACAAGATGCGCACGCACTTCGACTCGCTCACGGGCAGGACGATAGGGGTTTGGGGACTGGCGTTCAAACCGCGCACCGACGACATGCGCGAGGCGCCGTCGGTGCCGACCATAGAGGGTCTGCTGGCCGCGGGCGCTACCGTGCAGGCATACGATCCGCAGGCGGAGCGGGCGGCCCGCGCCATCTTCGGCGACCGGATCACGTATGCGGCGCGCAGCTACGACGCCCTCGAGGGCGCCGACGCGCTGGCCATCGTGACGGAGTGGAACGAGTTCCGCGAGCCCGACTTCGCGCGTATGCGGTCGCTCATGCGGGCGCCGGTGATCTTCGACGGCCGCAACGTATTCGACGTCGAGCAGATGCGCACCGAAGGGTTCACCTACTACTCGATAGGGAGGTAGTCGGTTGCATCCCGTGGCCCGCCTCGCCCGGTACGGGATTCCGCATCGGTGGCGGTTCGGCGGGGCGGTGGCGGCCATGGGGGTCTACGCGGGGGCGTCGGTGGCGCTGGTCGCGCTGATCGACCCGATCTTCAACGACGTCCTCCGGCCGGAGGACGCCCGAGGAGGCGAGTCGCAATTCTGGGTCGTCGCGGCGATGCTGCTCGGCGACGCCGCAATCGCGGAGCTGCGCGCCGCGCTCGGGTCGGAGTTCCGGATCATCGCCGGCATGATTCTGGGCTTCGGCCTGGCGAAGGGACTCGGGAGCTACTTCTCGGTCTTCCTGATGGCTGACGTGGGGCAGCGGGTGGTGCGCGACCTGCGCAACGAGCTGTTCCGGCACATCCTGGGCCAGTCCGCGGGCTTCTTCGCGCGGCACACGACCGGCGGGCTGATGTCGCGCATGATGCACGACGTCATGCGCATTCAGCAGGTGGTCACGGTGACGCTCGGGGACCTGCTGCGCGAGACGATCACCGTCGTCGGCCTGGCCGCCCTCCTGTGCGTTCTCGACGCCCGGCTGGCTCTGGTCGCCATCAGTTGCGCGCCGCTGATCGTCTACCCGCTCGTGCGACTGGGGCAGCGCGTGCGGCGCAACACCTACCGCGGCCAGGAGGAGCTCGGCCGCCTGTCGCACGTCACCGCCGAGGCGTTCACCGGACACCGCATCGTCAAGGCCTTCGCGGCCGAGGCGTTCGAGACCGGCCGGTTCGCCCGCACGTCGGAACAGGTCTACCGGATCGCGATGAAGGTGACCAGCACGCTCTCCGTCCTGCCGCCGCTCATGGAGTGGTTCGGCGCCTTCGCGGTCGTCGGGGTCCTCTGGTACGGTTCCAGCCGGATCGCCGGCGGAGAGATGACGGCGGGAGAGTTCACGACCTTCGTGGCCGCGCTGCTCGTGATGTACGGGCCGGTGAAGAAGCTGAGCCGGGTGAACGCCAACATCCAGCAGGCGCGCGCGGCGGCCGAACGGGTCTTCGAGATGCTGGACGCGCGCAGCGAGGTGCGGGACCGTCCGTCCGCGCGTCCGCTGGCGCCTCTCCGATCGGCGATCAGCTTCCGGGACGTCAGCTTCGCCTATGACCGGACCGTCGGCGACCCGGTCCTGCGCGGCGTGTCGTTCGAGGTCGCGGCGGGGCAGGTGGCCGCCCTCGTCGGCCTCAGCGGCGCTGGCAAGACGACGCTGGTCAACCTCGTGCCGCGGTTCTACGACGTAACGAGCGGGGAGATCCTGATCGACGGCGTCGACGTCCGCGACGTCACTCTCGGGTCACTGCGGGAGAACATCGGCATCGTCACGCAGGACACCGTCCTGTTCGACGACACCATCGCGCATAACATCGCGTACGCCGCGCCCGATGCCGCACCGGCCATGATCGAGGTGGCGGCGCGCGCGGCGCACGCCCACGAGTTCATCGCGGCGCTGCCGTCCGGCTACGGCACGACGATCGGAGAACGCGGCCAGCGGCTGTCGGGCGGCCAGCGGCAGCGTATCGCGATTGCCCGCGCGCTGCTCAGGAACGCGCCCATCCTCATTCTCGACGAGGCCACCTCCGCGCTCGACGCCGAGTCGGAGTCCCTGGTGCAGGATGCGCTGGCGCAGTTGATGCTGAACCGCACCGTGTTCGTCATCGCGCACCGCCTCTCGACGGTCCGCCGGGCCGACGTGATCATCGTGCTCGAGGACGGGCGCGTGCGGGAAACCGGACGGCACGAAGAGCTGCTGGCGGATCCGGACAGCCACTACGCGCGGCTCTACGCGATGCAGTTCTTCGATCGGACGCCGGCCGCCGCCGCGCCCGCGAGCCCGGCCGGGGCGGCGGCGCTCGCGGTCGGCGCCGTGCCGGCGCAGGTCCCGGTGGCGGCGGACGGCGAGCGCTAGCGGTCGGCCGGGGGCGGGGCAGTAGAGAGGAGTCGGCGGCCCGTGATCAAATCGATGACCGGCTTCGCCTCCCTGACCAGGGAGGACGAGGCGCTGACCGTGAGCGTCACCGCGCGCAGCGTGAATCACCGCTATCTCGATCTGCAGGTCCACCTGCCGCCGAGCCTGCTGCGGCTGGAGCCGAGGGTTCGCGACGAGGCGCAGCGGCGTCTGGCCCGCGGGCGGGTGGAAATACGGATCGCCGCCCGCCGGCGCGGCCGGCCTCCGGTGGAGGTGGAGGTGGACGAGGAGCTGATCGCCGCACTGGTGGACGTGGCCGCTCGACCGGACGTGCGGCGCGCCACCGGCGGACGCTGGACGGTCGGCGAGCTGCTGGGATTCCCGCAGGTGGTCACGGTTGCGGAGCGGACGGCCGAGCTGGGGGACGACCCGGACGTCGAGACCGCGGTGACGGGCGCCGTCGGCGAGGCGCTGGGCGATCTGGATCGCATGCGCACGAGCGAGGGCGGCCACCTGCGGGCCGACCTCGACGAGCGTCTCGTCGCCCTCGGCCGATTGATCGAGCGTATCGAGCAGGACGCGGGCGCCGGCGCGCAAGCGCTTGGCCAGCGGCTCACGGCGCGGCTCGCGGAGATCGGGCCGGATGTGCACGCCGACCAGGCGGCGCTGGCGCAGGAGGTCGTGCGGTTCGTGTCGCGGTCGGACATCCATGAGGAGATCACCCGCTTGCGGGCGCATGTCTCGCACTGGGCCGCGCTGGCGGACGCGCCCGAGCCGTGCGGGCGCAAGCTCGATTTCCTGCTGCAGGAGATGAACCGCGAGGTCAACACCATCGGGTCGAAGGCGGACGGGCACGAGACGTCCGGGCTCGTGGTGGCGGCCAAGGCGGAGTTGGAGAAGCTGCGTGAGCAGGCCCAGAACGTGGAGTGACGGGTGCGGAAGGACGACGTCCACGCCGTAGCGTCCGCACCGGCGGAGGCTCGTACGGGCCGTCGCGGGCTCCTGTTCGTGCTGTCGGCGCCCTCGGGGACCGGGAAGACGACGCTGGTCGGCGGGCTGGTCGAGCGCGTGCCCGATCTCGTTCGGTCGCGGTCGTACACCTCCCGCGGCGCGCGGCCGGGGGAGGTCGACGGGGTCGACTACCACTTCGTGGCGCCGGCCCGTTTCCGTGACATGATCGCGGCAGGCGCCTTCCTGGAATGGGCCGACGTGTTCGGTCGGCTCTACGGCACCGGCGCAGCCGAGACGGAGCGCTGTCGCGCGGCGGGTCGCGACGTCGTCCTGGTCATCGACGTACAGGGAGCACGGCAGGTCCGGCGTCGTGTGCAGGATGCGGTGAGCGTGTTCGCGCTGCCGCCCTCCTTCGAGGTGCTGGAAGAGCGGCTCCGCGGCCGCGGAAGAGAGGCAGCGGGCGGGTCGGACCTGGAACGGCGCCTCCGTACCGCACGACGAGAGGTCGCGATGATCGACGAGTACGACTACGTGGTCGTCAACGACGAGGTCGACGCGTGCGTCGACCGGCTCCGTCACATCGTACTCGCCGAGCGGTCGCGGGCGGCGGCCATGCGCGAGCGGACGCGCGGCATCGTCGAGACCTTCCGCACGGTCGATTCACCGCTGCAGCGGACGGGCGCCGACTGACATGGCACTGGTCGCGCTCGGGGTCAGCGGCGGAATCGGCGCCTACAAGGCGGTGGAGGTCGCCCGCGGGCTCCAGCAGCGCGGGCACGACGTGGCGGCCGTGATGACCGCCAACGCGCGGCGCTTCGTCGCACCGCTGACGTTCGAGGCGATCACCCGACGCCGCGTCGCGACCGACCAGTTCGCGCCGGGAATCAACGCCGACATCGACCACATCGCGCTGGCTTCGTCCATCGAGCTGTTGCTCGTCGCGCCGGCGACGGCGGACGTCATCGGCAAGCTCGCCAACGGGATTGCGGACGACTTCCTGTCGTCGCTGTATCTGGCCACCACCGCGCCGCTGCTCCTGGCGCCGGCCATGAACACGAACATGCTCTCGCACGCCGCGGTGCGGTCGAACCTGGACACGCTCGCCGCGCGGGGCGTCCGCGTCGTCGAGCCGGGCGACGGCTATCTCGCCTGCGGCTGGGTGGGGCGGGGACGCCTGGCCGAGCCGGAGGCCATCGTGGCGGCGGCGGACGGGATGTTGCGGGGGGGCGGCGCCTGGGCGGGGCGGTCGATTCTGGTGACCGCCGGCCCGACGTACGAGGATCTCGATCCGGTCCGCTATCTCGGCAACCGATCCACCGGTCGTATGGGCTACGCGGTGGCGGAGGAGGCGGCGGCGCGCGGAGCGCGCGTGCTGCTCGTCAGCGGTCCGACGGCTCTGGACCCGCCGGCCGGAGTGGAGGTGACCGCGGTCCGGAGCGCCGGCGAGATGCACGCCGAGGTCGTTCGGCTCGCGTTCGACGCCGGGGTCGACGCCGTGGTCATGGCCGCGGCGGTGGCGGACTACACGCCGGCCGCGGGACCGCAGGCCGCGAAGATCCGCAAGGCGGATGCCGACCTGGTGCTGCCGTTGCGCCGTACGCCCGACGTGCTGGCGGATCTCGGGGCGCGCCGCGGGGATGCGCCCGCGCCCGTGCTGGTGGGGTTCGCGGCGGAGACGGGCGATGCCGTCGAGCGGGCTCGCGCAAAGCTCGTCCGCAAACGGGTCGACCTCGTCGTCGCCAACGACGTCACCGAGCCGGGGGCGGGATTCGCGGTGGAGACGAACGTGGCGACGCTGGTGAGCGACGCCGGCGTCGAGCCGGTATCCAGGCGCTCGAAGCGGGATCTGGCCCGCGTGATCCTCGACCGGATCGAGGCTCGGCTTGGCTCCCGCAGCGAGACGGCATGATGCGGGAACTGCGCCGATGACCGAACGGGATCAACTCGTCGAGCACGTGAGGTTCTTCGAGGAGCTCGGCGTCGAGGGGTTCAGCCGCGAGCCGGCGTGGTCTGCAAGGCCGGCGGAGCGCAGCGCCGTGCGTGCGCCGGAGGAAGTCCCGGCGACCGGCGCGGGCGCGGCCGAGGTCACCCCGTCCTGGACGACGGACTCGCTGTGGGCACTGGCGCCGGCGGCAACGCCGCGCGAAGCATCGCCGGAAGAGCGGCTGCAGGGAATCCGCGACGAGCTGGGCGACTGCACGCGCTGCAAGCTGCACGGGGGCCGTACCAATCTCGTCTTCGGCGTCGGCCGGGCCGACGCGAAGCTGATGTTCGTCGGCGAGGCGCCGGGCCGGGACGAGGACCTGCAGGGGGAGCCTTTCGTGGGGCGGGCGGGACAATTGCTGACGAGGATCATCGAAGCCATCGACCTGCGCCGGGAGGATGTCTACATCGCCAACGTCATCAAGTGCCGCCCGCCGCAGAACCGCAATCCCGAACGGGACGAGGTCGAGACCTGCCGTCCCTTCCTGTTCGCGCAGATCGACGCCGTCGCACCGCGGGTCATCGTCGCCCTCGGCTCGTTCGCGGTCCGCACGCTGCTCGACGACGAGCGGCTGCCCATCTCCCGGGCGCGCGGACGGGTCTACGCGTGCCGCGGCGCGAAGCTGATCCCGACCTTCCACCCCGCGTTCCTGCTGCGGAGTCCCGACCGGAAGCGGGACGTCTGGGAGGACATGAAGCGGGTCCGTGCGCTCCTCCGCGACGACTGATGCCCGTGCTCGTGACGGTCGCGGTCCCGGTACCCGCGCTGCCGGCGCTGAGCTACCGGGTGCCGGACGGCATGCCGGCGCCGCCGGTGGGCGGTCGCGTACGGGTGCCGCTCGGCCGGCGCGTGGTGACGGGGTGCGTGGTTCCCGATCCCGCGGAGCCGGACGGCGGCGTCGCCCCGGCGGTGCCGGTGGAGCTGCGCGATCTGCTGGAGTCTCTGGATCCGGAGCCCTATCTGCCGCCGGACGTGGTCGATCTCGCGCTGTGGGTGGCGGACTACTACGCTTGCGGGCCCGGCGAATCGCTGGCCGCCGCCATGCCCCCGCTCGCCCTGTCGGCGTTCGAAGGCGGCGGTGGATTCCGGACGGAACGGGTCGTCCGCGTCACGGCGGCGGGCCGCGATGCACTGCTGGCCGGGACGGCGGGCCGACTCGGGCCGAAGCAACGCGCGGCCCTGCACCGTCTTGCCGCCGTGTCTGGCGGGATCGCAGCGGCGCGGCTGCGCAAGGAAGGCGTGTCGTCGACGACGGTGACCCGCCTTCGCCAACGCGGTCTGGTGGCGGTCGATTCCCGCCGGGTCGAACGCGACCCTTTCGCGTCCGGAGGCGCCGCGGAGCCGGAGGCGAGGGAGCGCGGCGCGGCGGTCGAGGCGACTCCGGAGCAGCGCGTCGCGCTCGAGACCCTGGCCGCCCTGGCCGCGGAACGGGTCTTCAACGTCGCCCTGCTGCACGGCGTGACCGGCAGCGGCAAGACCGAGGTGTACCTGCGGCTCGCCCGGCACGTGGTGGCGGCCGGGCGCCGCGTGCTGGTGCTCGTTCCGGAGATCGCGTTGACGCCGTCCGTGGCGGAGACCTTCCGGGGAGCGTTCGGCGACCGCGTGGCCATACAGCACAGCGGGCTTTCTCCGGGCGCACGGCACGATCAGTGGCATCGCGCCCGGCGCGGCGAGATCGCGGTGGTGGTGGGCACGCGGTCGGCGGTGTTCGCCCCGCTGGACCCGCTCGGGCTGGTGGTGGTCGACGAAGAGCACGACACGTCCTACAAGCAGGAGGAGAGTCCGCGCTACCACGCGCGGAACGTCGCGATCGTGCGCGCGAGGCGCGCGGGCGCACTCGTCGTGCTCGGCTCGGCCACGCCTTCCCTGGAGACGTTCCACCACGCCCGCAACGGCCGCTACCGTTGCATGCGGTTGACCGAGCGCGTGCACCGGCGGCCGCTGCCCGAGGTGCGGATCGTCGACATGCGCTCGGAGGTGGCGAGCGGCGGGGCGGACGTGGCGGTCAGCCGACCGCTCGCCGAGGCGCTGGAGAGCACGCTCGCGCGGGGGGAGCAGGCGTTGATCCTGCTGAACCGGCGGGGCTTCGCGTCGGCGGTGCTCTGCCGCCAGTGCGGGCGGACCTTCGAGTGCCCGAACTGCAGCGTGGCGCTGACGCTCCACCGCCGGGCCGGCCGGGTGCGTTGCCACTACTGCAACTTCTCGGCGGCGCGGCCGTCCACCTGCGTCCACTGCGCGGGGCCCTACCTGGACACCGTCGGGTTCGGCACGGAGCGGATCGAGAGCGACGTCGCGGACCGTTTTCCCGGCGCCGCGATAGAGCGTCTCGACCGCGACGCGGCGCGGCGCCGGGGCGCCGGGGCCTCGCTGCTGGCGCGTTTTCGAAAAGGGGACATCGACGTGCTCGTCGGCACGCAGATGATCGCCAAGGGCCACGATTTCCCGAACGTGACCCTCGTCGGGGTCGTCTCGGCGGACGTCGGGCTGCAGGTGGCCGACTTCCGGGCGGCGGAGCGGACGTTTCAGCTCCTGACCCAGGTCGCCGGACGGGCCGGTCGAGGCGACCGGCCGGGGACCGCGATCCTGCAGTCGTTCCATCCGGAGCACTACAGCATCGTGCACGCCTGCCGGCAGGCCTACGGCCCGTTCTTCGAGGAGGAGATGCGCTACCGCACCGCGCTGCGCTACCCGCCGGTGTTGTCGATGGTCAATGCCGTCGTGCGCGGACGCACGCTGGAGGCGGCGATGCGCGACGCGGCCAGGCTGGCCGGTGCGTTGCGCGCCGCCGACGAGTCGTTCCAGGTGCTCGGGCCCGCCGTGGCGCCGATCTCGCGGCTGCGGGGCCAGCACCGCGCGCAGGTCTTTCTCAAGGGTACCAATCGGCGCGCGATGCGGGTCGCGCTGCGGGCGGCGCTCGACGCGGGCCCCGACCTGGGCCGGCGCGTCACCGTGGACGTGGACCCGATCAATCTGCTCTAGCCAGCAGGCGTCAGGGATCGGCCCCGAAGCCGTCGAGCTGTATCGGCGCCGGTGTGAAGCACAGCACGAATATGGCCGCGGTGGCCAGCGCGACCCAGCGGCGCCGTGAATCCAGCGGCACGTGGTCGTCCAGCGTGCGCGGATGACGCGGGCCGAAGACGGCGAGCATGACGACCATCAGGACCGCCCAGACCAGCCAGGCCAGGGAGAAGAAGGTCAACACGACCACGATGGCCGCGCTGGTCACGGTGACCGCGGTGGAGCGGCTGCCGAGCGCGGCGTACGAGATGTGGCCCCCGTCGAGCTGGCCGATCGGAAACAGGTTCAGCGCCGTCGCCAGCAGGCCGAACCAGGCGGCGAAGCCCATCGGGTGCAGAGTGATTGTGTGGCCTTCGGGGAGCGCGCCCCAGATCAGCCACGCCGCCGCCTTGAACAGCAGCGGCTCGCCCAGCATGAGGGCGCCGGCGTCGAGCTCCGGAACCGGCGTCACCCGCGAGAGCACCAGGCCTCCGAACAGTGCCGGCACGGCCACGATGAAGCCGGCGATCGGTCCCGCCGCACCGATGTCGAAGAGCATCGCCTTGGTGGGTATCCGCTGGCGGATGCGGATGAAGGCGCCGACGGTGCCGGCCAGGAACGGAGCCGGGAGGAAGTAGGGGAGCGAGGCATCGATCCCGTAGTAGCGGCAGGCGTAGTAGTGGCCCAGCTCGTGGGTGCCCAGGATGGCGAGGATCGTGAAGCTGTACCATGCACCGGGAAGCAGCGCGTACGGCGGCGTCTCTCCGGCGTAGTCGGCGAGGAAGAACGCGTGGTGCCAACCGCCGATGTACATGGTGCTGCCGAGCGTGGCGAGAAACAGCGCCAGCGGCAGCCACCTCCGGTCGCTAGGCACGGATATTCTGCAGGTCCTTGCCCGGCTTGAAGCGGATGGTGCGACCGGGCGGGATGCGGACTTCCTTGCCGGTGCGCGGGTTGCGGCCGATGCCCCGCTTGCGGGGCTTGACCTGAAAGACGCCGAAGCCCCGGAGCTCGATGCGCTCGCCGCGCTGCATCGAAGTGCGCAGGGCGTCGAAGACCGCGTCGACCGCCCGCTCGGACTTCACCTTGGTGATGTCCGCGGCTTTCGATACCTGGTTGACGATGTCGACCTTGATCATGTCGCGCCGTGCTCCAGAGAACTGTATAACTAGCATAGATACCGTGATTTACGGCTGTCAAGCCGGAGTGTCATGCACGAGGGAACGAGCGCCGGGACGCGAGTCGTGCTCGTGGGGCGGCCCAACGTCGGCAAGTCCACGTTGTTCAACCGGGTGGCGGGCAGCCGCCGCGCCATCGTGGCGCCGGTGGCGGGAACCACCCGCGACGTGATGCGGCATACGGTGGAGTGGCTCGGGACGGAGTTCGAGCTCGTGGACACCGGCGGCGTGTTCGGAGCCAGCGCGGACCCGCTGCAGGCGGCGGTCGCCGAACGGGGCCTCCGCGAGGTGGGGACCGCGGCGGTCATCGTGGCTCTGGTGGACGCCCGCGAGGGACTCGTGCCGGCTGATGAAGAGGTGGTGCGGCAGGCGCGGCGAACCGGGGCGCCGCTGGTGCTGGCCATCAACAAGGTGGATGATCGGCGGGTCGGCGCCGGGGCGGCCGAGTTCGCGCGTCTGGCCGTTTCTCCCGCCGTGTCGATCGCTGCCGAGCATGGGCTGGGGGTCGGCGATCTGCTCGATGCCGTGGTCGCGCGCCTGCCCGGACGCGGCCGGCGCCCCGCGGACTCGACTTCGACGCCGGTCGGCGGCGAACGCGAGGACCGCGAGGTCAGCATCGCGATCGTCGGCCGGCCCAACGTCGGCAAGTCGTCGCTGGTCAACCGGCTCGCGCGCGAGGATCGCGTGCTGGTCAGCGACCGCGCCGGCACGACGCGCGACGCCGTGGACACCCTCGTCGGCTGGCACGGCCGGCGTATCCGGCTCGTGGACACGGCGGGTATTCGGCGGCCGGGACGCGTGGCCCAGGCGGGAGCGGTCGAGGCGGTCAGCGTCGTCCTTGCCCGGCGCGCGCTCGCGCGGGCCGACGTGGCGGTGCTGCTCGTCGACGCGACCGCCGGCGTGACGCGGCAGGACGCGGTGATCGCCGGCGAAGCCGAACGCGCCGGCTGCGGCGTGATCATCGCGGTCAACAAGTGGGATCTGGTGAAGGACCGCGGGCAGGGTTACTCGAAGACGTTCGATGCCGAATTGCGCCGCGGCCTGCGGTTCGCGGACTTCGCCCCAATCCTGCACGTGTCCGCGCTTACCGGGCAGCGGGCGCCGCGGATCATCGAGCGGGCCGTGGACGTCGCCGCGGCGCGGGCGGCGCACGTCGGGACCGGCGAGCTCAACCGTGTCGTGGCCCGGATCACGGCTCACCATCGTCCCGCTAGCCCCGGCCGCCGCGCCGTGAAGATCCTCTACGCCACCCAGATCGGCGCCCGACCGCCGTCGTTCGTCTTCTTCACCAACGTCGCGACGCGCTTTCACTTCTCGTACGAGAGGTACCTCCGCAACCAGCTCCGGGACGCCTTCGGTTTCGAAGGGTCGCCGATTCGGGTCAGGGCGCGGGCCCGGCGCGAGCCGGCGCGTCGCGTCCGGCGCTCGTAACCGGTGCGTCGCGCCCGGCGGTGGGCAGCGGTGGGCAGCGGTGGGCGCGGTGGGCGTGTCCCGCGCGAGACTGCGCTATACTGGCTGACCACGACAGAGGATGGACAGGTCGCCGAGCGTCGACGTCGAGATTCCCGACCGGCCACTGTTCAAGGCCGCCGAGGTCTGCTCCATCGCCGGGGTGCAGCCGTATGTGCTCAAGTCCTGGGAGGGAGAGTTCCCGGCGCTGGGTGCGTCGACGACCAGCGGCGCCCGTGTCTATCGGCGGGGCGACATCGAGTTGGTGCTTGAGATCCGGCGGCTGCTCTTCGAAGAGGGGCTGACGCTCGGCGCGGCGCGGCGGAGGTTGATCAGAGAGGGACCGGCGGCTCCGGAACCGGTCGTCGTCGACCTGCTGGGGCCGGATGCACGCGAGCGCATTCTCGATGTGAAGCGTGGGCTCCGGTCGATTCTCGACGTGCTGTCCGCGGAGAGCGGGTCGGGCCGCGGCGGGTGAAGCGTTTTCGCCAGGTTTGTCGTAGAGCGTCGGGATGTGGCGCAGTCTGGTAGCGCACCTGACTGGGGGTCAGGGGGTCGCTGGTTCAAATCCAGTCATCCCGACCATTCTCATGCCTTCGGAAGGCCAGAAGACTCGCGGGGAGGAGATCCTCATGCATCATCGGTCCCGGTGGCTTTCTTCCGCCGCGTCGGTTCTGGCGGCCGTGGCGGTCTGGCTGATCCCGGCGGCCGGCACGGGTCAGGCGCAGTCGGACGGCGCATCCACGGAGCCGTCCTATTCGGTCCCGCGGACCGCCGACGGGCACCCTGACCTTCAGGGTTTCTGGACGAACCAGACCTACACGCCGCTCGAGCGGCCGGAGGGCGTGGACAAGGCCTTCTATAACGTCGAGGAAGTGGCCGCCATCGAGCAGGGCCGCGCCGCCCGCGAGGCGTCGCTGACGACCCCCGGCACCATTCCCGACGTCCACTACGACTTCACGCAGTTCGGGCTCGACCGCAGCCAGTCGCCCTTCGCCCGCAACCTGCGCACCTCGCTCATAGTGGATCCGCCCGACGGCCGGCTGCCGGCGGTGAACGCCGAGGGACGCCGGCGTGCGGCGGAGGTGGCGGCCGAGCGGGAGCGCATGGGCGGGCGCTGGGACGCGGCCGAGAACAACCAGCTCGACGACCGCTGCATCATCATGCGCGGCGCCGGTCCGCCGATGATGAACGCGGGCTACAACGCCAACTACCAGATCGTCCAGAACCGGGACTACGTGATGATCCTGGTGGAGATGATCCACGACGCGCGCATCATCCCGCTGGACGGGCGCGATGCCCCTCCGGAGCGCGCGCGCCAGTGGATGGGCATGTCCCGCGGCCGCTGGGAGGGGGACACCCTGGTGGTCGAGACGACCAACCTCAACGGCAAGAACCCCTTCAACGGCTCCAGCGACGGGATGCGGGTGACGGAACGGTTCACCCGCGTCGACGACGAAACGATCCTGTACCGGTTCACCGTCGACGATCCGTTGACCTGGGACCGGTCATGGACGGCGGAGATGCCGATGCGGAAGACCATCGGTCCGCTGTTCGAGCATGCGTGCCACGAGGGCAACTACGGCCTCTACAACACGCTGGTCGGGGCGCGCCTCGAGGAGCAGCGTGCGGCGGAGGCGGCCGCGCGGGAGGAGTCGCAGAAATGACGGGGCGTCCGAGTGCGCGGCGCCGGTTGTCGGGGTGGACGATCTCAGCCGCGATCGTCGTCGCCGGGTTCGGGCCGGCCGTGGCGACCGTTCATGCGCAGGAGACCGGCTACACGGCGCCCCGTACGGCGGACGGCACGCCCGATCTGAACGGGATCTGGCAGGCGCTGAACAACGCGCACTGGAACGTCGAGCCCCACTCGGCGGACTTCAGCCCGGTGCGCGAGCTGGGCGCGCTCGGCGCGGTCCCCGGCGGGCTCGGCGTGGTCGAGGGCGGCACGATTCCGTACACTCCCGAGGCCCTGGCGCAGCGGAACGAGAACTTCGCCAACCGCCTGGAGCGGGACCCGGCCATCAAGTGCTACCTGCCGGGCACGCCACGCGCCACCTACATGCCGTATCCGTTCCAGATCATCCAGAGCCGCTCGCACATCATGATCATCCACGAGTTCGCCGGTGCGGTGCGCACCATCTACATGGAGGACCACATGGAGTCGCCGGCCGACACGTGGATGGGGTGGTCCAACGGTCGCTGGGAGGGCGAGACCCTCGTGGTCGAGACGAGCGGCTTCTACGGGCAGACGTGGCTCGATCGGGCGGGGAACCATCACAGCACGGCTCTGCGGGTCGTCGAGCGCTTCACCGCGCGCAGTCCCGAGACGCTCGACTACCACGTGACGCTCGAAGATCCCAACGTCTACACCCGCCCCTGGAGCATGCGCATGCCGCTCTACCGGCGGGTGGAGCCGAACGCGGAGCTGATGGAGTTCCGTTGCGTCGAGTTCGTCGAGGATCTGATCTACGGCCATCTCCGGAAGAAGGTGGAACCCTAGGAGTCTGCCGCCCAACCAGGCCTGACCAGCAGTCTGCACCGTTCCGGTTGTGGACGAGGAGGACTCTCATGCGAACGAATCTGGCCGTCGCCGCCTTCGGCGCAGCCGTGTTGCTGGCCGCCGTGCCGCTGTCGGGACATCATGCCTTCTCGGCCGAGTTCGACATCGAGCAGCCGCTCACGCTCGAGGGCAAGCTCGTCAAGTGGGAGATGATCAACCCGCATTCCTGGTTCCACATCGACGTGGAGGCCGAGGACGGGACGATTTCCACCTGGCTGGTCGAGGGGGGAAGCCCGAACGAGCTGATCCGGCAGGGCGTCAACCGGAACACCGTCGAGGTGGGCACGTTCCTCGCGGTCGAGGGTTACCGCGCCAAGGATGGCACCGAGAAGGCCGTCGGCCGCAACTTCATACTCGAGAACGGTGAGCGGCTGTTCCTGGGCGGCTCCGCCAACCGGGTCTCCAGGTAGGACGAGCCGGTTCGGGGACGGTACAGGGATTTCAGCTCGTCCCGCGCGTCGGGACGGGCTCGTCGAGTCTACGGCTTCGAGCCGTCGGGGGCAGTTCGATGAGGACGACATCTGAGCGCGCGCGTTTTCTGATTCCGGTGGTCGCCGCTGCGGCGTGCGGCCTGTTGTCCGCGGAGACCTACGCCGAGCCGGGCGAGGGCCGGCAGCCGGCGAGTGGAGCTGCTTCCGAGCGCGTCGTCGACTTCGCGCGCGAGGTGCGGCCGATCCTGTCGGACAACTGCTTCTCCTGCCACGGCCCGGACGAAGCGACGCGCCAGCGCGGTCTGCGTCTCGACGTCCATGAGGGGCTGTTCGAGGATCGCGGCCGGCTTGGCGGGCCGGTCGTGGTGGCCGGGAACGCGGCCGACAGCCGGTTGTATCGGCGGCTGGTGACCGAGAGCGGCCGCCTGCGGATGCCGCGCGGCGCCGACCCGCTGACCGACGAGCAGATCGAGACCCTGCGGCTCTGGATCGATCAGGGAGCGGCGTGGGAGACACACTGGGCATTCATTCCGCCAGAGCGTCCCGCCGTGCCGCCGGTCTCGGACCCCGAATGGGTCCGCAATCCAATCGACAATTTCGTGCTGGCCCGTCTCGACGGAGAGGGCCTGGGACCGTCGGCGGAAGCCGACCGCGCGACGCTCCTGCGCCGGGTGACGCTCGACCTGACCGGGCTGCCGCCGACGCCGGACGAGCTGGCCGCGTTCCTCAACGACGATTCCCCGGACGCCTACGAGAGGGCGGTCGACCGCCTCCTCGGCTCGGACCGCTACGGCGAGCGGATGGCGACCGAATGGCTCGACGCGGCCCGTTATGCCGACACCAACGGCTACCAGACCGACGGCGAGCGCACGATGTGGCGCTGGCGCGACTGGGTCATCGACGCCTACAACGCCAACATGCCGTTCGACCGGTTCACCATCGAGCAGCTCGCGGGCGACATGTTGCCGAATGCGACCCGCGAGCAGCGCATCGCCACGGCGTTCAATCGCAACCACAGCCAGAACGGCGAAGGCGGCATCGTCGTCGACGAGTTCCTGGTCGAGTACGGCGTGGATCGCGTCGAGACCACCTCGACGGTCTGGCTCGGGCTCACGTTGGGCTGCGCCCGCTGCCACGACCACAAGTTCGATCCGATCTCGCAGCAGGAGTTCTACGAGGTCCTGGCCAACTTCAACAATATCCCCGAGCGCGGCAAGGCGTTCAAGTACGTCAACTCGCCGCCGCTGATCACGGCGCCGACCGTCGAGCAGGAACGCGAGCTGGCCGAGCTCGACGAGAAGCTGCGCGCGGCCCGCGGGGCGTTCGCCGCGCTCGAGGACGAGGCGGCCGGGGCGCAGGCGGGCTGGGAGGCCTCGCTCGCCACCGCCGGGCGCGTGGACTGGATGCAGCGCGACGACCTGCTGGCGCACCATGCCCTCGACGGCGACATCGCCGGGATCCACAACGGGACGTTCGTGACTGCCGTGCTCGAGGACGGCCGGCCGCTGTTCGTCGACGGGCGCGTGGGGGACGGCGCCGCTTTCGACGGACAGCGGTTCATCAACGCCGGCCTCAGTCCGAATCTCGGCTACGACGATCCGTTCACCCTGGCCGCCTGGATCTATCCGACCGCGTCCAGCGGGGTGATCGTCTCGCGCGCCGACGCGGGCGACCAGGGGGAGGTCGGCTGGGGGCTGTACCTGGAGGACGGCAAGCTCCGGTTCAACATGTCGACCCGGATCCTCGACGACGGCGTCAGCGCGGAAACGGTGGAGGACGTGCGGCTCGACGCATGGCAGCACGTGGTCGCGACCTACGACGGCTCCAAGACGCCGGACGGCATCCGCATCTACGTGGACGCCGAGTCGCAGGAGCTGCGGCCCATGCTCGACCTGGTCGGCAACCGGATGCCGCAGCGGTACCCGTTGCGCATCGGCGCCAGCGGGTCGACCAAGCCGCGCTTCGAGGGGATCATCGACGACGTCCGGATCTACGGTGCGGCCCTGACGCCCGAGCAGGCCGCGGTGGCGGCGACGGCCGAGTCGCTGACCGCCATCGCGGCGATTCCGGCGGACCGGCGGACGCCGGCGCAATCCGCGAAGCTGCGGCTCGCATTCCTCGACCAGTACGCGCCGACGGAGATCCTCGAGGCGTGGCGCGAGGTCGCGTCGCTCGAGCGCGAGCGCGAGGACCTGTGGGCCGGCTTCCCGACCGTCATGGTGATGGAGGAGATGGCGGAACGGCGCCCGACGTTCCGGCTCAATCGCGGCGCCTACGACAATCCGGCCGAGGAGGTCTTTCCGGGCGTGCCGGCGGTGCTGCCGCCGCTGCCCGAGGGGGTCGAGTCCAACCGGCTGTCGTTCGCGCGCTGGCTGGTGGATCCGGCTCATCCGCTCACCGCCCGGGTGACCGTCAACCGCTTCTGGCAGATGTATTTCGGCACCGGCCTGGTCAAGACGGCCGAGAACTTCGGCACGCAGGGCGAGTATCCGAGCCATCCGGAGCTGCTCGACTGGCTCGCCACGCGCTTCATCGACTCCGGCTGGGACGTGAAGGCGCTGCAGAAGGACATCGTCACGAGCGCCGCCTACCGGCAGGCCTCCAAGGTGACGCCCGAGGAGTACGAAGCCGACCCGGAGAACCGGCTGATCGCGCGCGGACCTCGTCTTCGTCTTCCCGCCCAGATGATTCGGGACCAGGCGCTGGCCGTTGCGGGTCTGCTCGTGGAGGAGCTCGGAGGCCCGTCCGTCAAGCCCTACCAGCCGGAAGGCCTGTGGGCCGACATGGTCGAGGGCGGCTACGGCGACTACGTCCCGAGCGAGGGCGGCGACCTGTACCGCCGGAGCCTGTACACCTTCTGGAAGCGGACCCTCGGCCCGCCGACGATGATGACGTTCGACTCGTCGACCCGTGAGACCTGCATCGTCCGCACCGGGCGCACGAACACCCCGCTGCAGGCTCTGAACCTGATGAACGACGTCACCTACGTCGAGGCGGCCCGCCGTCTCGCGGAGCGGATGATGAGCGAAGGCGGCGAGACGCCGGCCGAGCGCGTCGGCTTCGCCTACCGCCTCGCCACCGCCCACCGGCCGCCGCCCGCCGCCGAGGCGATTCTGGTCGATGGCTTCCAGCGGCACCTGGCGCGATTCCAGGCGGACCGCGGTGCGGCGCTGGACCTGGTCAGCCAGGGCGAGTCCCCGCGCGACGAGACCCTGGACGTGGCGGAGCTGGCCTCCTACACGATGGTGGCCAACCTCATCCTGAACTTCGACGGGACCATCACGAAGGAATGACCATGAGTACGCCTCTCGAACAATGGTTGACGCGGCGGCGTTTCCTCGAGCTCGCCGGCACCGGCATCGGCACGGCCGCGCTGGCTACCGTCTTCGGACAGGACCTGGCGGCCGCGGCGCCCCAGGCGGCCCCGGCGGCGGCCGGCGGGTTGCCCGGCCTGCCGCACTTTGCGCCCAGGGCGAAGCGGGTGATCTACCTGTTCCAGTCGGGCGCGCCTTCGCAGCACGAGCTGTGGGACTACAAGCCGAAGCTGCAGGAGATGGTGGGGGAGGACCTGCCCCCGTCGGTGCGCGGCAACCAGCGCGTCACCACGATGACCGCGGCGCAGGAGAGCTTCCCTCTCGTTCCGTCGAAGTTCCCGTTCCGGCAGCACGGCGAGTCGCGTACGTGGGTCAGCGACCTGATGCCGCACACCGCCGGGATCGTCGACGAGCTGTGCTTCATCAAGTCGATGCACACCGAGGCGATCAACCACGATCCCGGCATCACGTTCTTCCAGACCGGCGCGCAGCTCGCAGGACGGCCGAGCATGGGCGCGTGGCTCTCCTACGGCCTCGGGACGATGAATGCGGACCTGCCGACGTTCGTGGCGATGATCTCGAAGGGGTCCGCTCAGACCGGGCAGCCCCTCTACGACCGCCTGTGGGGCAGCGGCTTCCTGCCGACCCGCTACCAGGGGGTCAAGTTCCTGTCGACCGGCGACCCGGTTCTGTTCCTTTCGAACCCGCCGGGCGTCGACCAGGGTACCCGCCGCCGCTTCCTCGACGACCTCGGCGCGCTGAACCGGTTGAAGGAGGAGGAGTTCGGGGACCCGGAGACCAGCACGCGGATCGCACAGTACGAGATGGCCTATCGCATGCAGAGCTCGGTGCCGGAGCTGACCGACCTGTCCGACGAGCCGGACAGCGTCTTCGATCTCTATGGCCCGGACGCCCGGCAGCCGGGCACCTTCGCGCGCAACTGCCTGCTGGCCCGCCGGCTCGCGGAGCGGGGGGTGCGCTTCATTCAGTGCTTCCACCGCGGCTGGGACCAGCACACGCGGCTGCCGAGAGGCATCGAGCGGCAGGCGCGCGATGTCGACCAGGCGCAGGCGGCGCTGGTGCGGGACCTGAAGAGTCGCGGGCTGCTCGACGAGACGCTGGTGGTCTGGGGCGGCGAGTTCGGCCGCAGCGCCTACTGCCAGGGCGTGTTCACCGAGGAGACCTACGGCCGCGACCACCATCCGCGTTGCTTCACCATCTGGATGGCGGGAGGCGGCGTCAAGCCGGGCACGACCTATGGGGCGAGCGACGACTTTTCCTACAACATCGCCCGGGATCCGGTGCACATTCACGACCTGCACGCCACGATGTTGCACCTGTTGGGCATCGATCACGCGCGGTTGACGTACCAGTTCCAGGGCCGCGACTTCCGCCTGACGGACGTCCACGGCAGGGTGATCGACGGGATTCTGGCGTGAGCCGGCCGGCGGGCAGCCTTCGACGAGGGGTTGCTCGCCGCCGCTTCTTTTCGGCCGGCCGTTCCTCAGCGGCGTAGCGGGTGGCCCGGCGCCTCCAGCCGGTGCGCGCCGGCCAGCGGGCCACGCGGGGCGTGTCCCCGATTCACTGCTTCGCCGCGTCCGGTGTCGTTTCGGGGGCTGATCCGGTGGCTTCCGGGCTCTGGCCGGCAGCCGGCTCGACAGCGTCGGGCGCAGGCGCGCCGGTGGATGCCTCACCTGCGACGGCCGGCGTGCTCTTGGGTGCCGGTGCCGTCTCTGCGATGGCGGGCTCCTTGTCGCCCGTTTCCGCCGCAGCCGCGGCGGGTTTTTCCCCTGCGGCAGGATCGGGCTCGTCGGCGGCAGGTGCGGCAGTGGTTCCGGCGTCACCGGTCTCGCGTTCCGTAGCCGGCGCAGAGGATCCGAAGGCTGCCGGTCCGGACGCGGCGGCGGAAGCAGAAGCGCCCGCACGGGAGTCGGAGGCGAAGCCGGCGGAAGCCGCCGAAGAGGGCTGCACAACGGGTTCCGGCTCCGCCGGTAGCGCCTCGGCGGCTTTCTCGACCGGTTCCGAAGCGGTTTCGGCGGCGGCGTCGGACACCTGCTCGTCAGGAACGCCGGCCGCTGCTTCCTCGGCAGGGACCGTTGCTTCCTCGGCCGCGACAACCTGGGCTTGCGTGCCGGCGGCGCCGGCGGTCTCGGCCGGGGCGGCCTCGGGTTCATCCTCGACCGCGACGCTCGCCAGGGGCGGCGACACGTCCTCCGACCGATCCCGGCGCGCCGCGGAGTAGACGAGCAGGCCGCTGCCGGCGAACAGCAGGACCCAGCCCCATTCCCACTGGATCGAGGCCATCACGGAGGCCGCAAGTCCCTCGTACGGATTGCCGGTCAGCTCTGCTGCGGCGCCGCTGCGGGCCTGCGCGATCGTGTCCTGGACGCCCAGGAACGTCCAGAGAATCGCGGCGAGGCTGCCCAGGGCGGGAACCAGAACCTGCTTCCAGCGGCCGGTGACGGCCAGGGCCGCCGACAGGCCCGCCATGATGAGCAGGATGTAGCCGTCCCCGTAGCCGTCGCGAAAGTAGTCGATTCCGCCGATGAACGGAAGCGACACCATGGGCGTGAATGTGCCGATGACGAGTATGACCGCCGCGGTGACGGCCAACAGCATCCGGCCGACGCGCGTCTCGCTGGGCCGTTCGGTGAAGAAGAGCTGAAGCGCCGTCCAGTAGAGAATGAGTACGACGGCCATCCAGCGGAGGAATCCGTAATGCACGACGTCGTCGGGCTCGAACCGGGCCATGAGGTAGACCGGGTACAGCGCCACTACGTAGAACATCACGGCGTGGAGAATCCACATCACGACGCGTTGGAGCAGCGTGGGGGTGGCTTTGTCGGACACTCGGCGTTCCTCCCTGGAGCGGTAAGCATGCCCCGGCGACCGCACCGTGTCAAACGGCGCAGGCAGCCGGGCAGGTACAATCCGACGATGGCTCTTCGCGCAGGTGACCCCGCGTTTCCCTTCCGGCTGACGGACGCGGCCGGGCGCGTTCACTCGCTCGAGTCCTGCCGCGGAGCGTGGCTGTTGCTGATGCTGCACCGGCATCTCGGCTGACTGCCGTGCCGGAGGCATCTGCTGCAGTTGCAGCAGGCGGAGCGGGAGATCGAAGCCCTCGGCATCCGGGTGCTCGTCGTGACGTTCGAAGCGCGGCGGTCCGCACGCGCATACGTCGAGGAGACGGGGGTGCGCTGGCCGGTGATCAGCGACGAGTCGCGTGCTCTCTACGAGGCGTACGGGATGGGCCGTGCGCGCTGGCGGCACCTGCTCGGACCGTCGGCGCTTCTCGCCTACGTCCGCGAGGCGGCGCGGAGACGGGTTCCGCGCTGGCCGTCCGCCGATCCGGTGCAGCAGGGAGGTGACGTGCTGATCGATCCGGCCGGCATCGTCCGGCTCGTGCACGTGGGCGCGGGTCCCGGCCATCGCCCGCCGGTCGAGCGCCTGCTTGCGGCGCGGCGCGCGGCGGACCGGTGACGCGCCCGCGGGGACTCGCGTGGCACTCGCTTCACGGGGAGTAGGATCGCCGGTCGGCGTGCAGGAGCGTGCCCCAGGATTCGTCGAACGGATGCACCTGCCGCACCGGCTCGTCGCCGCGGTAGAGCGGCCGATCCTCGTTCGCCCAGCGGAAGATCGATCCCTTCAGGTTGTAGACCTCCGCCACGCCGCGCTGCCGGAGCTCGGCGACGAGCCGGGCCGACCGGTAGCCGACCGAGCAGTACGCCACGATGGTGGCGCCCGCCCCGGCGTCGTGCACCAGGGCCGCAGCCTGGTCGATGGAGGTCGCCCGCACGGCGCCCTGCAGATGGCTGACCGCGAACTCGTCCGGCTCGCGGACGTCGATCAGCACGACCGTCTGCAGCGGGTCCCGCAGCAGCTCGTTCAGACCGGCCGTGTCGATGGACGGCACGTCGGGAAAGGTCTCGGTGATGCGCGCCTCCACCGCGGCCCAGGAGGGCCCGGTCGCCTGCCCCGCGCAGGCCGTCAGCGTCATCAGGGCGATGAGCACGGCGCTTGCCGCCGGTCGGTCGAGGCCGCGCCCGCGCGGTTTCGCCGCGGCTGGCGGCGACGTCACGAGCCGTCTCCGGCGATCGCCCGGCGGACCGCGCGCTCGAAGAAGCGGGCGCCGACGTCGAGCACGCCTTCGTCCACGTCGAAGCGGGGATGGTGGAGCGGAATGTAGCGGCCGTCGGCGCTGGCGCCGAAGCGGACGTAGCACCCCGGCGTGTCTTGGAGGAAAAAGGAGAAGTCCTCCGCGCCCATGCTCGGGTGCTCCTGCACGACGAGTCCGTCGGCCGAGACGACGTCGCGCGCGGCGGCTGCCGCCACGGCGGTTTCGCGCCGCGTGTTGACCACGGCGGGGCAGCTCTCGCCGAGCGTGACGTCTATCCGGGCCCGGTACAGCTCGCCGAGCGACCGTGCGGTGCGGTGCAGGCCGTCGATGATCTCCTCGCGCGTGTCGGGCCGGGTGGTGCGGACTATTCCTTCGAGGGCGGCATGGCCGGCGATGATGTTCGCGGCGGTGCCCGCGTGAACCGAGCCGATGGTGATCACCGACGGCCAGACCGGGTTCACATGGCGCGAGATCAGCGACTGAACGGCGGTGATGAGGTAGCCCGTGACGACCACGGCATCGATCGCCTCGTGCGGCCGTGCGCCGTGCCCGCTCTCGCCGTGCACCTCGATGCTGAAGCGGTCGGAATGGGCGGTGATGGTGCCGTCGGCGACCATGATCTCGCCGACCCGGTGCTGGGTCGTGACGTGGCCGGCGAAGATCGCGTCGACGCCGTCGAGCGCGCCGGCCTCGACCATGACTTGCGCCCCGTTGCCCCGTTCCTCGGCCGGCTGGAACACGAACACGACCGAGCCGGGCGGCGGGTCGGCGGCCAGGCGCGCGGCCGCGCCGAGCACGATCGCCATGTGGGCATCGTGGCCGCACGCGTGCATGCGGCCCGGTGCGGCGGAGGCGAACGGCAGGCCGGTCTCTTCAGTGCAGGGAAGTGCGTCCATCTCCGCGCGCAGGGCGATTCGCGGGCCGGCGTCCGGACTCGCGAGACGGCCGACGACGCCTCCTCCCCGGCCGCCATAGTCGTACGGGATGCCCAGGCGTTCGAGCTCGGCCATGACGGTTCGTGCCGTCTCGACTTCCTCGTACGCCAGCTCCGGGCGGCGATGGAACGTCCGGCGCAGCTCCCGCATGCGCTCGGCCGTCGTTTCCGTGCGGGCCGTCGTGGCGGCGCCGGTATCCGACATCATGCTTCTATTCTACGGGCCGCGGCGGCCGCGCGGGTCAGGCTCCGAGAAGCCGCGGGAGCGACTCGGTCATGGCACGCTCGGCCGCGACCTGGGTGTCGCCCAGTGCGATGACGTCGAGCTTGCCGAACGCGGCGAGCGGACCGACGTTGTAGAAGACGAAACGGCCGGTTCCGCGCACGGGGTCGAAGACCTCGTCGCCGGCGAGTTGCAGCAGGTCGGCGAAGCGCGCGCCGGCCAGTCGAGGCGCCGTCACGTCCTGTGCGCGATACGGCGGGCGGGAGCCGCGACGGTGAGTCACCAGCCGGTCGACGAGGTGCATCGGGGTGCTGGTGCCGCCCCAGCGGCCGTTGCATTCCGTGAACCGGACGACGAAGTCGCCGTCGAGGTCGCCGAGCAGGAGGTGGTCGAACGAGCACCGGCCCACGTAGCCGAGCGCCTGCAGCGCCTCGGCCACGCGGCGGGCGGCCCGCGCCAACGCGTCATCGACCGTTTTCGGCAGGGTGCTGGGGCGGCTGCCGACGAAGACCTTGCGGTCGCCCTCCAGGATCTGCTCGTAGATCCCGTCCAGGCGCGGAGGGCACGCGCCGGCCGGCGGAATCCACCACTGAGTCGACGGCGAGGCCGAGGCGGCCTCCCATGCGACGGCCAGAACGACTTCGCCGGTCACCCATTCGGTACGCGCCAGAAACCGCGCCACCAACTGCTCGACGTCCGTCGCCGGCAGGTCCCGCAGAGGCGCGCTCGCGAAGACCTGGTTGCCCATCGCCGAGGCGCAGCGGGTTCGCTTCAGACCCACGGACGGGTGCTTCGACGCCAGCGCGCGCAGGTTGGCGGCGATGGCGCGCGGCGTCGTCGCCCGCCGGGTCTCCGGCGTCCAGCCCGGACCGAGGACGGTATTGACGAGCTCGTCGAAGAGGTCCTTGTCGTTCGCGAGCCACGTGACCGGCGGTGGCGGTCCGAGCACGCTGACCGTGGCACCGGCTCGCTCGGCGATGCGCCGCGCGAGTTGCCAGACCGGCTCGATTGCCATGTAGGGGTGGAGCACGAGCCGCCCGCTCCGGCGCGCGAGCGCCGTCGCCCGTTCGAACGCCTCCCCGGTCATGCAGCCCTCGGCCACGGCCAGAGCCGAAGAGGTATCGCTTGCCCGCACCGCGATGCGGCTGACCGGGGCGAGGCGCAGCCGTTGCGTGCAATAGTCGTCGTAGGCCGCCTCGGAGCCGGTCACCGCGGCGTACGCGTCGCCTGCCGCCGTCCGGAGCCTTGCGCGGTGCTGATATTCCTCGACCCCGGCGATGCCCGTGAGAAACGGAATGGCCGACACATCCTCCAGATGGAGCGCCGGTGCGGGTGGATCCTCGGGCCGCCAGCGCCGGTCCGCGTACGGGAGGACGCGGTCGGCGAGCTGGAGTCGCGCCGCCATCGGCTGCACTGCCTCCGCCGCCGTGTGGTCGCGAGGCGTCCGGCGCAATGCGGTCGGGCGCGAGTGCGGCCGCGGCAACTATTCCCGCCTGCTGCGCTCGTGGCGGAAGACGGCAAAGGCGGCGTCGGCCCTGGTGGGATCGACCACGCCCTGGAACACCGCACCGTTCGCGATCACCAACCGCTCCGTGACGATCTCGCCCTCGACCGTCGCCCCGTCGGCGATCTCCACCCGGTCCGCGACCAGGCGCCCGGAGGCCCGGCCGAGCACGGTGATGTTGCTGGCGAGAATCGCGCCCGAGACCTGACCGCGACGGCCGATGGCGACGTCGTGGTCGGGAACGTACACCTGCCCGTCGAACGAGCCTTCGATGATCAGATGCTCCGCGGCCGTGAGCTCGCCGGCCGCGGCAAGCCCCTGCGCGAGCGATGACACCCCTTCCGGAAGATCGAACTCCGGGAGGGAGCCCAGACTGTCGGCGTCGCCGCGACCGCCGTTCACCGGACGCGGGGTGTACATGGGAAGCTGGAGCGGGAGACGGGGGTCGAACCCGCGACCTTCAGCTTGGGAAGCTGACACTCTACCACTGAGTTACTCCCGCTAACCATTGATTCCAAAGGGTTTATCGTGACCCTTGGATTGGCTGCCAGCGTCCGCTGCCAGCCGTTTCTGTGTTCGTGCCCTTGTCGCCTGGGCGTACAAGTCGCAGTCCTCGATGAGGGCCGGGTGTCGGCGCCGGTCCGGTTTCGGAGTCGCGAAGCCGCTGGATGGCAGTGTGGTGCTTCTCTATCGATGGCGGTGCGTAGATCTCGGTGATCTCCTGGTTCGTGTGGCCGATCATGTTCGAGATGTCTGCAAGGTCGGCTCCCGTGCGGCGCAACCCGGCGGCGAACGAGTGCCGGATCTGGTAGACGGTGAACGGTTCCCGGCCGGCTCGTTCCGCCGCGGCGAGGAGCATCTTGTTTGCGCTCGCGCATGACCATTTTCCGAAAGCGTTCGCGTCGATGAACGCGTGTGCGGCTTCCAGTGCTTCCGCGATCAGCGGTACCGGCGCGAGTGTTCCGCCCTTGCCGCGGGGAACCGCCACGTAGGGTACGGCCTCGTCGAGCCGGAAATCGTCGACCGTCAGGCATGCCATCTGTGATGGGCGCATCCCTGTCCAGTGCATCATCCAGAGTCGTGGCGCGGTCTTGGTACCCGGTCGCAGTTGTTTCAGGACGTCGGTAACGTGTTCCCGGTCGATCCAGCGCGGTTCCGGTGGTTTCGGCTTGAACCGGGCGAGGTCGACCAGTTCGTTTGCGGCCTTTCGTCCGTACAGGACGCTCACCAGGTTCGTCAGTGCGTTTCGCCGGTGGTTGACCGTCGATGCGGCCAGTTCCGCTTTCCATTGCCGCAGCTGTGCGTTCAGCGTGTTGATGTGGTTCGGAAGGGACAGCGTCCGCAGATGCCCGAACCTGGCCAGCCATACGCCGATCTCCCGGCGTCTGTTGACGAGACTCACCAACGGTCCGACCTGTTGGAGGTAGCGCTCGGCGTCGTGGGCCAGCGTCTGTCGCTTCCCTGAAGGCCGGGTCTGCATCGCGGCCTTCATCCTGTTCCGCTCGGCCTGGATCGTGCGCAGCGATGTCCCCGGGGGGAAGCGGACTTCCTGCTGTCTCCCCTTGACCTTGACGGTCGCAGCGAGGCCGTACTGATCCTCGTAGATCCCTTCCGAGACCCGTTTCCGCCTCTTCATCGATCCGTTCCGGGCAGCGTCGTTTGCCGAGTTCGGCAAGCGTTCCAGTTTAGGCGGGCGCCACGGGCGCGTCAAACGCCGCCGGATTTTGGTAGCGTGTGGTTATGCCTTTTGTTCGCCCTCTGGAGCCGGGTCGCCGCGGGTCGTTCCGTGGGGTTTCCGACGGCTCCAGGGGCTTGGTGGCCGCGGGTTGCGGTGGCGCACGGCTTCGTAGGCTTGCGCCGTGCCTGCTTGCATCCCGTGGCCGGAGGGGAGGCTGATGCGGAGGACGTTCGACAAGAGCCTGAAGGTCGAGCTCGCGCGCCGCGGCCTGACCCAGGCTCCGGTTGCCGAGGTGCTGGGCGTGAGCCCGACGACCTTCCGCTGCTACATCCTGGGGTACCGGCCTCTGCCGTCGGGGTTCCGGCAGCGGTTCGACGCCGCGCTGGATCTGGTCGAGCGCGCCGAGCGTGCGGCCGACGAGGCGCGCCGGAAGGTCCTGGCCGGAGGCGTGTCATGAGCGGGCGGCCGCGGTTCTCCCGGGTCGACCGCAGCCGCCTGCCGCAGGTCCTCCTGATCGGCGACCTGGCGAAGCTCCTGCGTTGCTCGGTGTCGACGATCCGCCGCAGGGTGCGCTCGCGGGACTTCCCCATAGCCCCGTTGCCGAGCATCGACAAGAAGCTGCGGTGGAACGCGGCGGCGGTCTGCGACTGGATGGACGCGTGCAACGCGCCGGGCGCTTCCGCCAGCGGGGAGAGTGCGCCGTGAGGCGGGGCCGGCCGCCGGGGAAGCCGGGACCCGGCATCCACGACCCGGCGGCGGTGTCGCTGCGCGTGCGGATCGCGGCGTTGGGGATACGGCAGGGCCAGCTGGCCGTGCTCGCGGACCTGACACCGGCGATGCTCAGCCGTATCGTTACGGGCCGTTCCAGGCTCGCGCGGGATGTCGAGTTGCGTCTGCACCGGATCCTCGACATCGAGGAGCGCGCGCAGCAGGCCGCCGAGGCGGTGCGCCGCCGGGAGTACGCCCGCGCCGCTGCCGGCGGCGTTTTCGGGGACGTCTCGAAGCCGAAGATGGGGGCGGTCTCGTGAGCGCGGGCGAGCCTGTCTCGTGGTCCGTCCTCGAGGGACACCTGCAGGCGCGCCCGCGGTGGCGGCGCATCGGGCGCGAGTGGCACGGG
>Ga0209754_1000485_pt1 | contig 55794 bp, 45 predicted proteins | sample MesohylBB_FD_187295 | JGI IMG/M metagenome (GOLD analysis project Ga0209754, IMG submission 187295) | Host-associated microbial community of the marine sponge Aplysina aerophoba from Gulf of Piran - sponge mesohyl, lysed by bead beating... | ecosystem: Host-associated > Porifera > Sponge >...
TCAAGAGCTCACCCTCATCACCAGAACCATCCCCCCCATACGAGACCACAACACTACGCAACTCCTCAAAAGCCTCCTCCCGCGCAAGACTCCGCCTCGCTTCCTCCTCATCAAACCGCCTACGCCGCCTGGCTAGCTCCGTAGTCTTCGAATGCTGCGCTTCAATTTCCTCTTTACACATAGGCGCCACATCCAAGATGGCTGCCAAAGAATCGGTCTCATCTGCTGCCAACTCAACATCCCGGCGTGCACTCTTTGCCTCCTCCCTCCACTCCTCTATTGATCGACCCGAGAGTGCCTCTTGAAAACGGCCCCACTCCGCAACGTCCTCTTGTCGCTGCTCCGCCAAACCCTCCAGATGACCCAACAGACCAACAGCCACCCTCAAGAGCTCACCCTCATCACCAGAACCATCCCCCCCATACGAGACCACAACACTACGCAACTCCTCAAAAGCCTCCTCCCGCGCAAGACTCCGCCTCGCTTCCTCCTCATCAAACCGCCTACGCCGAAATATCATTTCCTCGGTCACTAGCCTTTCGGCGTCGATTGTCTTCGTTTCTAAGGTTTTACCATGAACCTTGGCGGTCATTTCCTCCACTCTTCTTCTCGCTAGATCCACATATTGTCTAGAGCTTTCAGCTTCAACTCGCCACGCTTCTACCGAGCGATCCCCCAGCGCCTCCTGAAAACGTCCCCACTCCGCAACATCCTGCTGTCGCTCTCGCGCCACCCGCTGAAGATCACTCAATAAATACGTGGACTCACCGAGAACCTGGCCTTCATCACCAGATGCATCTCCCCCGTATAGAGACAAAACCCTCCGCAGCTCTGCAAAAGCATCCACCCGTTCAGCTTTCCGCTTCGCCTCCTCGTCATCGAACCGCCTGCGCCGCGCTACCATCTCCTCAAGCCTGCGCCGTTCGGAGGTTTGCTCACTCCAGGCGCGTTCCCTGTTGTAGAACTCGGCTATCGCGGCATCTGGATCAAGAGGAAGCTCCCACTCGTGAAGGAGACGATGAGCTTCAACCACCCTTGCATCGAAGGTCTCTCGCTCCCGGAGTTGACGCTCCAGAAACTGGAGCGCAACCGGTGCAGCTGATCTCTGCTTAGACGGAACGACTCGAAGAAACCCCAATCCCAGAGCTACTAGGACTCCGGCCGAGATTCCATACAGAAGCTCCGTAGTAACCATCCAGACCCCAGCAGCCGCCACAACACCAAAACCGGTTAACATCGCCACTCTCCAACCCGACAAACCGGTCTCCGTTGGCGCTTGTATGCGACGGGCCTCCACCACTTGAGATTGCAGTTCCTGCTGTGGAGGAGGGTTTTCTCTTAGGGGAATTACCCACCGCTGGACATCGCCTGGACTAGGGCATGGCTTCGGGGGTGAGGCGTCGAGCATGCCGATGCGTTCCTCAAGATTGTCGAGAGGATCGAGGTCCGTGAACCCGGATGTTGGCAGACTGTTACACCGGGCAACGGCTGATGCCATATCGGCAAAACTCATCAGCTCCCGATTGCGTGGGTCCGCATCAAGAAATCGCTGCTCCCATTCTTCCAGACGCTCAACCTTCCGCTCCAATTCCTCCGCCCGCCTCTCCGCCTCCTCCAAGTCCTCCAAATCCTCCACTAACTCCTTCTTCAGGCCCAATTCCTCCAAACGGTCCTCAAGGGCCTCCAACGGATCAAGATCCGTCCCAACAGACTCAGGCGCACTCTGAGCGCGGCGAATAGCAATTACAAGGTCCGCGGTACTGATTTCTTCCAGAGCTCGCGGATTACCATCAACAAACCGACGCTCCCACTCCTGCAGACGTTCAACCTCTCTTGTTAGTTCGTCAGCTTGCTTCTCGGTCTCGTCTAGACCCTCAAACGCCTCAACTAACTCCTGCTGCTGATCCAATTCCCTTAGGCGACCTTCAAGAGCCTCCAACGGATCAAGATCCGTCCCAACAGACTCAGGCGCATTCTGAGCACCACTTATGGCAACCACAAGGTCCGCCGTATTCTCCTCCCCTAGGATCCGCGGATCCCCTTCAGGAAACTGCCGCTCCCAGTCTGTCAGTCTGGTTGCTCTTTCTGTCAGTTGACTTGCCCTTATTTCAGCTTCGTCACTGGCCAACGACGCCTTCAGCGCTGCCTCCCGATCCTCCAGATCCCGAACCCTTCGACGATACCTGTCCACTCGCCTCGCTAATTCCACATATTCTTGGCGGCGTTCCTGTGTTCTGGACAGTTGGCGTTCGGCTCTTTTCACACCATCGATCGCAAGCCGAAGAGGTCTTCTTGAATTCCTGCGATCAAGTCCTACATTCTCAGTTGAAAACTTCCTTATGCGCTCAATAGCTCCCGCCGCCGTGCCACCTGCGCCACCTGCGGCGGCCTGAGCGAGACTCTCTTGTAAGGCATCGCGCTCAGTCTTGCGCTCTCGTCTTCTTAGATCGAGGATCGAAAGTATGTCTGCTTGGCTAACCGACGCTGTTATCGGAAAGGTTGTCCGATCGAGTCCTAGCCACTTAGAACCGTCGGGACTTCCCTGATTCATCAGGTCATCGGTTACTTTCCTTCCACCCACACCTATATCCAGAACCCTGGTACTCGGAACCCTTAGATCGCGATCTATTTCGATAATGCGCCCATCATCCAGCGCTAGCTCCAAGGTGACCTGCCAATGGTCCGGATCGTCCCAAGGCTGGCGGCGTCTCTTGAAGTCTCTCTCTGCGTTGGTTCGACCACTCCCGTGCCTACGTCCGCACAGAGCTACTACTAGGGCAGCATGCCACGTCGATTTGCCAGACTCGTTGGGTCCGTAGACAATGTTGAGAGCCTTACCGAAATTCAAACCCTCGTCGCGCAAGTGCCCGAAGGCCCCAGCGGTAATCTTGCGGAACCACATAGCTCAACCCACGGCTAAGTCGTTGCGGCCCTCAAGAGCACGTAACCCCGTGATAATAACCCTGTGCCGTTCGTCATCATCAAGATCGGCTGCGATCAAGTCGCGGACGAACTCCCCTCGCACTGTGGACTCCTCCTGTATAGCCGCAACATCATACCCGGGATTCAGGCTGCCTGCACGTACCACTAAATCCTGCAGTTGGCCTCGGCGTTGGCTGAGTACGGCAAGGTCAAGTTGTACAGCACTAGCCAATTCCCCATGAAGAGTGACTCTGGCTACCCCTTTAAGAGGCTCCAACGCGGCCTTCATGCGGTCCTGTATTTCTCCGAAATCAACGCATCCGCTCACATCCATTACGAGATCGTGGATCTGCAAGCTTGTAACCCTATGCGAAGTGCGTTGAACCGTGCCCCGAGCGTCAAACGACATCTCAACTGCTCCCCCTCTGCCTTGATCCTTGAATGAAAGCGGGGCGGGAGTTCCAGGGTATGTGTGGGAATCTCCCATGAAAGGACTGTGGTAATGACCGACTATGCAATGAACAAGTCCCGCCGCGGAAATGTCGTCGGCGCGAAACGGTGCATGTCGTATCTTCTCAGGATGGGATTGCGCTACGCTTGCCCAGCCACCAATCTCCGATCCGTGAAACAACCCTAAGTGCAAAGCATCGCCTTCCACCTCAAATCGACTTAGTGGATTCACGGTTTGTGAAGGGTTTCTATGGGCGAAGCCCCACACCCGAACACCGTCAAGGCCATCGTATGGCGTCAGATCACCCGCACCAAATATGTGGACGTTGGGTGACCAGTCTGCCGTCACGTAAATACTTCCTGGTCCATACCAATCGTGATTTCCGGGAGAAATCAAGACCGGAATCGGTGCCACCTCAGCGAAGAGGCGCTGCAACATCTGAACGGTGTCCGGAGTGTAAAGCTCGTGCTCGTAGAGGTCCCCAGCACACATCAGCATATCCACCTCTAAATGACTGGCCAATCGAACAATCCTGCTTAAGGTGTTTTTCAATTCGCCACGCCGCAATTGAGACAAGGTGGGCCCTCTCCCAGTAAACGGGGCATCCAAGTGGAGATCGGAAAAGGCGAGTACCTTCAAGATTTATGCTCTCTTAGATGATCGTGTCTGGTGCAGTTCCCAACCTTAGAGAACAGACGCGACGTATTCTGTGATCTCTTGCTGGAGAGCAACCTTCCGATCCTCCGGTAGGAAGGAAGCGGTGACAGAGTTGCGCGCCAGTTGCGCCAGATCATCGCAGGAGAGATCCAGGGCCGTGGCGATGGCGAGGTAGTTATCCCCGACGTATCCGCCGAAGTAGGCAGGGTCGTCGGAGTTGACGGTGACCAGAACCCCGGCATCCAGCAACTCCTTGAGATTGTGGCAGCGGAGGTCAGGGAACACCTGGAGCTTCTGGTTCGACAGAGGACACATGGTCAGAGGAATCTGCTCTCGGACCAACCGCTCCACCAGAGCGGGATCATCCGCGGCCCGCACTCCATGGTCGATGCGTTCCACTCCCAATACATCGAGAGCTGACCAGATGTATTCCGCCGGGCCCTCCTCGCCGGCGTGGGCCACAGGTCTCAGGCCAGCCTCTACAGCCCGGCGGTAAGCCTCGGCAAACAACTCAGGGGGATTACCCAACTCGCCCGAGTCGAGTCCCACCCCTTGGATGTAAGCAAGGTATGGTCGGGCCTGCTCGAAGACCTCGACAGCCGATTCGGGTGAAAGGTGCCGGAGAAAACAAAGGATCAGGGTCGACGAGACTTCCGCCACTCTTTTCTGTCCTCGTGCGAACCCGCGGATCACCGTCCCGATGTCGATCCCCCGCTCGGTGTGCGTTTGAGGATCGAAGAAGATCTCCGCGTGACGCACCCCGTCCGACGCCGCTTTCGCAAGGTAGGCAGCCATCAATTGGGCGAAGTCGTTCTCTGTTTGCAGCACCGCGGCAGCTTGGTAATAGATGTCGAGAAACGATTGGAGATCGTCGAACTCGTAGGCCGCCGCAACATCCTCGACCGACTGGAACGGCAGTGCCACGCCGTTGCGCTCCCCCATCTCGAACATCATCTCCGGCTCCAGAGTGCCCTCGATATGAATGTGTAACTCGGTCTTCGGTAGGCCCCGGACGAAACTCTCCATGTCTCTGCTCCCTTTCATGGACATAGCTCAATAGGGACGTTGTTACTACGGGTATTTGGAAAAACGAGAGAGCGCACCCAGGCGCTCTCTCGTGAATCCAACTTAGGTGCCTGGGTTACAGGAACATCTCGATCCAATCGCTGGCAAAGTAGACCAGGCTGGCAATGGAGACGACCCACATCAAGACGTGAATCTCGCTTGACTTGCCCTTCACCACCTTGATCAGGGTGTGCGTCACAAACCCGGCGGCAATACCGACGGTGATCGAGAAGGTCAACGGCATGAGGATGATCGCCAACAGTGCCGGCAATCCTTCTTCCAAGTCCGTAAAGTCGATGTGCTTGAGCAGCCCAACCATGAGGAACCCGATCAGGATCAGCACCGGCGCCGTCGCCTGCCCCGGAACAATCCCGGCCAGCGGCGACAGGACGATAGCAATCAAAAAGAGGATTCCCGTGACCACGGACGTGAGCCCGGTCCTTCCTCCTTCTGCTACCCCCGCCGAACTCTCGATGTAGCTGGTGTTCGAGCTAACTCCGGCCACACCGCCGAAAGCGGCACCCAGCGAGTCCACCAACAGGAGGCTCTTGAGACGACCAATCCCGCCGTCCTTCTTGGTCAACCCGGCTTGCTCGACGATGGCAGTGGCTGTGCCCATCGTGTCGAAGAAGTCGGCGAGCATCAGAGTGAAAATCGCCAGGATCGCCGACAGGAAGCCGAGTTCTGCAAACGAGTTGCCCAGGTCGAATCCCCCGAAGGTCTCGAAGTTCACTGATGCCGAGATGGTGTCCGGCACACTGGCGACTCCAGCTATCAGCGCCACGATGGTGGTGGCCACGATGGTGATGATCATCGCACCCCTCACCTTGCGCGCCACAAGAACCACACCGATCAGCACCCCGATCAAGGTCACGCCCTGGCCGGCCTCGGTGGGGAACACGAACTCGACGATCGTGCCCCCTTCTCCGTGAACCAGCCCGCCGTTGACCAAGCCGATGAACAGGATGAATAGGCCAATGCCCACCCCGATGGAGTACTTGAGACTGGTCGGTATCGCTTCCATCACGGCTTCCCGCAGGCCCAGCAAGACGAGTATGGTCACCAACACGCCCTCCCAGACCACGACTCCCATGGCTCCCTCTATCGAGAGGCCTTGGGCCGTCAAACTATAGGCCACGACCGCGTTGAGCCCCAGACCTGCCGCCATGGCGATCGGGTAGTTGGAGAAAACCCCCATGGCGATCGTCATGATTGCGGCTACCAACGCTGTACCAGCCGCTACGGCAGTGGGGTCAAGACCCGCGTCGCCAAGAATCAAGGCGTTCACGAACAGTATGTAGGCCATCACCAAGAATGTGGTGATGCCCGCGCGAACCTCCGTGCCTAACGAGGAGCCCCGCTCTGAAATGCGGAAATAGCTGTCTAAACCTTGCACTATTCCCACCTCCTTCCAAATTTGTTGTCTACTGATAGGACAACTGGCCACTCCTCATGCTATTCCCACAGAGTGGAATTCTGGGGGGCTAACAGTGGTTTTTTTCCGCACCGACCTCTTAGATTTGCCTTCCCTGGTCCCCTAATCAGCTTTTCGAGGCCAATACCCACACGCGCCACAGGGTTCGGGCCGCCGCGACAGATCAGGTCCCGCGACCGCCTCTCCAACTCTCGCGCCGTCGAGACAAACCCAGCCGGCTACGTTTCGATAACGCAGATCACCTCGCCGGTGACCACCTCGGCATCTTCTTCCACCAGGATCTCAATGATCGTTCCAGCCACAGGAGAAGGCACCTCCGTCTCAACTTTGTCGGTTTCCACCAGGGCCAGTTCGGTGTCCTCATCCACCTCGTCACCCACCTCGACCATCCACTGGAGAAGTACCACCTCGTCGACCGTCTCGCCCAGCCTGGGCATCTTCACCTCAAAAGGCATTGGTTGGCACCTCCTTCTAAACGGGCGCGTAGATGTTGCGGAACATGGCGTCGACACCAGCCGGAGGACTGGCTTTCACCGTCTCCATCGCCGCCTCGATGCGGGCTGCGACTTGCCGGTCCACCTCGTCGGCCTGTCCCTCGGCCAGCAAACCTTCGGATTCCAGTCTGGCCCGGAAGGTGTTAATAGGATCCCGCTGGAACCATCGCTCGAATTCTCCTTCCGGCCGATACTCGGCCTTGTCGGCGCGGGAATGGCCGGCGTAACGGTAGGTCTTCATCTCCAACAGAGTCGGGCCCTCCCCCGAACGTGCTCTGTCCAGAGCTTCGCTCACCGCCTTTACCGTGGCATCCGGATCCTGTCCGTCCACCATGATCCCCGGAATCCCGTAGGAGACCGCCCGGTCGGCCAGATCCTCTATGGGCGTAGTCAGGTTGATCCGGCTGTATTCGCCGTACTGGTTGTTCTCACAAACGAACACCACCGGCAGTTTCCAGATCGCCGCCAGGTTGAGACCCTCGTGGAAAGCGCCGATGTTGGATGCGCCGTCCCCGAACACCCCGATCGCCGCGTCGTCGGTTCCCTTCACCTGGGCGGTCAACGCCGCGCCGGCAGCCACCGGAATCCCGGCGCCGATGATGGCAAAAGTGGGCAGCAGGCCCAGTTCCTTATCAACCAGGTGCATGGAGCCGGCGATGCCCCCAATGCATCCCATTTCCCGGCCCATGATCTCCCCGAGGATCGATTCGGGGGTCATTCCCAGGGCCAACCCCATTCCATGTCCCCGATAGGTGCAGGTGACCGTATCAGTCGGGCGGGCCACCGCGGCGATACCCACCGCCACCGCTTCCTGTCCCTGGGCGGTATGGGTGGTGCCATGCACCACTCCCTCGGCAAAGAGACCCTGTACCCGATCCTCGAAAGCACGGATTTCCACCATCCGCTCGTACCGCGCCACGCGGTCGGCGGCCAGAGCCAAGCGGCGTTCCATTTTCGTTCTGTCGCCCATCAGACGCGGCTCCCTTCTCCCACCCACCAGGGCTCCGGCACCCGGCCGGTGGCCATCAGTTGATCTATCTGGTCCGTTACATACTCTTTGTTCGGCATGTATCGCAACTCCAACTCCCGCCCGAACGGCACGGGGACATCGGGGCATGTAACTCGTAGGACCGGCGCCTTCAGTTCACCGAATAGGCGGGAACCGACATAGGCGGAGATCTCAGTCCCCCAACCGGAGGTGTAAGGGCTCTCCTCCACGATTACCAGCCGACCGGTCCGCCGCACCGCCGAGACAACCGCGTCACGATCCCATGGGATGAGGGTTTGGAGGTCGATGACTTCCGCCGACCAGTTGTCCGAAGACTTGGCGGCGGCCATGGCCACCCGCAACATCGCTCCGGCGGTAACGATGGTGACATCGTCGCCTTCCCGGACCCGGGCGATCTCTCCCAGCGGAATAATCCCCTCTTCTCCCCTGGTCACCGGACCGCGGCCGCCGTACAGTGCCCGCGGTTCCAAAACGACCACCGGATTGGGATCGCGGATCGCCGACCGCATCAGCCCGTAGGCAGATTGGGGTCCGGAGGCAACGGCCATCTTCAGGCCGGGGGCATTGTTCAACCAGTTCTCAAACGTCTGGGAGTGTTGGCATCCAAACCCCAACCCGGCGCCGACCGAAGCCCGAACCACCATCGGACATGTGAATACCCCGTTGGAGAGGAAATGGAATTTGGCTGCTTCTGTCACCACCTGGTCGAGCGCCACTCCCAAGAATTCGATGAACATGATCTCGGCCACCGGGCGCAGTCCCGAAGCGGCGGCGCCAACCGCCATGCCGAGAAATCCCATTTCCGATATCGGAGTGTCTCTCACCCGCAGCGGTCCGAACTCCTCCAGCAGTCCGTCCGAGGTCTTGAAAGGTCCCCCGGCAGCCGCCACGTCCTCCCCGAATACCACCACCGTGGGGTCTTGGCGCATCTCATCGCCAAGGGCGGCCGCCACCGCCTGGTTCATCCGCATTCGGGCCATTACCACAACTCCTCCAGCATCTTGACTCCTGCTTCCACCAGGATCGCCTCCGTTTCGGGGGCCACCTGCTCGATCAAACCGTAACTATGGTGGGCGTAGTCCACCTCGTAACCACCATGAGGGTACTCAGCGGCACTGGGCAGGTAGGAAATGACCCCGTTGGAGTATCCCGAGAAGATGGTGTTGGCTCGGTCGGTGGGAGACCGATCCCTGATGGCCAAAGCGATCTCGGCAAAAGCCTCTCCGGGGATGGCCACGATGGCGGTTTCCCCAATCCGGATGGCTTGTATGAAGGCTGGAACCCGGTCGTAGGGGGCTTCCTCCAACTGGGCGATCGCCGCCTCCGCCCAACTGATGTGGTACTGGATGGGGTTGAGTTCCTCGGGTCCGGCGCCAGCCTCCTTGGCTTCCTCCAAGTTGCCCTGGTAATGGTCCAGTTCAGCCTGAACTTCGGCGATGGTGGGTACCCGCTTGAGAGGCAGGTCGACCATGGTTGATGCGACAGCCAGTTCCTGAGGCGGCTGGTTGTCGGCCCTCACCACCCGATAGAGCACAATGGGGGTAACCGAACCGTAAGCGTGGCGCTCGATTTCAGTCTCGAACGTCTCGATGTTGCCCATCGCACGGAGTGCTTCTGCCGCCAGTTTCTCGCCGAACTCCACCTCTGCCCCGGTGTCGGGGATGAAGGCCTGCAGGGGAAGGACGTTGCCACCTGCGCCTTGCAAAAACACACACATCGCCCCGGTTGCCTCTTCCACGGCGTCTCTCAAAGGCCAGGGAAAGTCGGGATTGATGGCCGGATCCTCGGGTCCCACCACCACCGGGTGGCAGCCGAAACTAACCACTACTGCCAAGGGTGTGCCGTCCTCGCGGTCGACCCTGATAACACCCGCATCGCGATCGATGGGACCGTCGGGGTTCCAGCCCAGAATGGTATTGAGAGACCCCGCCGTTCCCTCAACACCTTGAACCCGTTCCCTGCGGTTCACCGACAGTCCCTGTACCTCCGTGCTGGTCGACCCCACCCTTACCGGCACCGTGTTCTCCGCCGCGATCAGGGCCGCCGAGACCAACTGGTGTGGAAGTATCTCCGCATACGCCCGCTCCGACGGCCTGATCTCGTCGAGCCGACCCCCCAGTTTCACCCGTCCCGGCGTGTGAGGCCCGGCATGGGTGTGGCTTACATTCAGCAGCACCGATTCAGGACGGGTGCCGATGGCCTCAGCTATCTGCTCCCTGATCATGGTGGCGTAATCGGGATTCAGAATGGCCACGTCAATTCCCAGTATCGCCACCCGCTCGGTTTCGGACTCCAGGACCAGAGCCGTGGCGGTCAGCGGCGCCCGAACTTCTATGGCGGGACGCCACCGTCGAACGTAACCGACCAGATCGGCTGGCACGGGCGGGGTTATGTCGGTGCGGCCCACCCCACCGCACAAACTCGTGTTGTTAGCAGTAATGGCGCTCTCCTTGGTTGTCCTCTGATAGCAAATCCATTTTGTCCCGACTATAGGGAAGCAATCTTCAGGCCGGACCTCGCCTGCCGATGTTTTTTGGGAATGCCTGCGGTCGGTCAGTAGAAGAGCAACCCGCCGCTGACATTGATGGTGGCAGCCGATATGTAGCTTGCGTGGGTGGAGAGCAGAAACACCGCCACTTGGGCGATCTCTTCCGGTCTGGCCAGCCTTCCCATCGGACAGGAGGCGGCGATCGCATCGAGGTCTTCGGGGGTCAGGCCGACGCCCAGCATGGGGGTGTCAACCACCCCGGGCGCGATGGAGTTCACCATTATCCCATGGGGAGCGTAAGCGGTGGAGAGCCCTCGGCACATGGAGACGATGCCTCCCTTCGACGCGGAATAGGCCACCGCCCCATGGCTTCCGCCCGTCCACCACCCTTGCGAACTGAGGGTGATCATGCGCCCACCCCCGCCGCGGGCCTTCAGCGTCTCGCCAACTGCCTGATTCATGAAGAAGGAAGCCTTCAGGTTCACGTTGTGCTGGACATCCCATTCCTGGCGGGTCACCTCCGCGGGGCTTGATCGGCGCACCAAGACCCCCGCGCAGTGGACCAGACCCCACAGGTCACCGAACTCTTCCAGCACCGCCTCGACCACCGTCTGCGGGGCATCGGCGCCGGTGAGATCAATCTCCACACCCAGGTGACGATCGGGACCCTTCCATTCCTGCATTTCCTCCCGCAAAGAGGGACCGTTCAAGTCCACGCCACACACCCGCGCCCCACAGGCTGCAGCCAATCGGGCGGTAGCCCGACCGATTCCACTGGCGGCGCCGGTAACGATCACACCCCGGCCGCTCAACCCCGCCCCTAGAGATAGATGGTCGTCTGTCATGGTCTCACCAGGGTAGGGTGAGCAAAGCCTCTGGAGATCACTTCCGGTAGGGTAAATCTGGCTGCCAATCGGTCACCGACTATGAAATCCCAGTCCTCCAATTCCCATGAGAGCCACCCGTCCAGACTGGCGCTTGTCCCAGACCTGTTGTGGAACCCGCCGGATCAGGACAGCCAATCCGGGAAGGCGTTGCTGATCTCGGGAGGGCAGATCGATGGAATCACTGATGCCAAGGCTCTCCCTGGTGATGTGGACCGGATGACCTTTCCCGGTTGCACCCTGCTCCCTGGATTGATTGATGCTCATACCCACCTGGCCTCGTGGATGATCCCGGCTCTCCTGGCTGCGGGGGTGACCACCGTGCGGGATATCGGCAACGATCTCGACTGGATCCTGGGGCTGCGCCGGCGACTGGACGCCGACCCCCGGCCGACTCCCCGGATTCGGTGCTGCGGGCCGGTCTTGGACGGGGAGCACGTCAACTGGCCTTTGCTGGGAGAACCCCACGCCACCGCGGAGGCTGTGGATGCGAAGATAGATCTACTGGCTGCTGCCGGGGTTGACGAGATCAAGCTCTACGTTCACCTGAACCTGGAACAGGTGAGAGCGGCGGCAACGGCCGGTAGGCGAAATCATGTGCCGGTGGTGGCTCACCTGGGTGGGGTGAACGCCTTGGAAGCGGCCCGGGCAGGCGTCGCCGAACTGCAACACTTGAGCGGGATCATCGATCCTTTCGACGGCGCCCACCTAGTCGACCTCGAAGTTGCGGCGAAGACCCTGACGGCAGCCGACACCGCTCTGTGCCCCACTGTGGTGGTATGGGATCGCCTGGCTCGCCTCAGCCATTTCGTCTCCAGGCCCGACCCGAGGCTTCGTTGGGTGCCAGACGAGGTCAGGCAAGCCTGGGACGCCTTCCCCCATCGCCATGATCCGGAGGGCTCCCGGGGACGCATGGCAGCCATCGAAGAGATAGAGAGGGTAATTCCCGTCTTCTACAGAGCTGGTGTCTCGATCATCGTCGGCACGGACGCGCCTTGGCCATACCTAATCCCTGGCTTCAGCTTCCACGACGAACTGGTGATTTTGCATCGTGCGGGACTCACCCCCGCCCAGGTACTGACCGCCGCTACCCGAGAAGCGAGCCTGAGACTGGGCGTTGACCATCTCACCGGGACCCTCGAAGAAGGCAAGGCGGCCGATCTGCTGATAGCGGCGGGAAACCCCCTCTCGGAGATAGAAGACATCCGGCGGGTGCGGGAGGTCTTCCGAGGGGGGCAACGGGTTGATGTGGCCCGATTGGAACCTGGAGAATTCCACCCCGGCGACCCTGTAAACGCAAGCCTGCTCGCATACGCCGAAGGGATCTCCCGGCCGAAATAATGCCGCCGAGGGCGCCCCTTCCCGCATAGGCGTGGTTAGGATAATTTTGAGCGGAAGGACCGGTTTGTATACCAACATACAAGTGGGTTCGCTCCGGTTGGCGAAGACATCAATCGCCACCATGACGTTGCAAGAAAGAAGGACCCAGAATGCCACGCAAACTGATAGTCGGAATCGCAGTCATTGCCTTATTGTTGGCAGCCTGCGGAGACGACGAGGAACAGGCTCCAGCCACCACCGCGGCCCCGGCGACCACGGCCGCCGCGGTGGAAGAAGCACCGGAGGAAGTCGCAGAGGAAGAGGAGCCTGAAGAGTCCAGCGGTGCTTACGACGCTGTGATCCGCCCGGCTGAGCAGCGTTGGAAGATCGGGTATGGCGATGGCCTTTCCGGTATTCCGTTCACCGACAGCGTGACCGACAACATCAACGCCATCGCCGAAGAGATGGGCGTGGACATTGTCTACTGCGATAACGCCTACGACCAGGAAAAGACCGTGGAGTGCTCCAACCTGCTGGTCACCCAGGAAGTTGACGGAGTGATCTTCGCCAACTGGATCGCCGGTACCGAAGAACTGATCGCCGGTATCTTCCACGATGCTGGTATCCCGTGCGTCTCCTACGACGGACCCCACCCCGGATGCGTGGCGTTCGGCCCCGACAACTATGAGGCCGGCGTGGCCGCCGGTCAATACCTGGCCGCCTTCGCCCAAGAACAGGGTTGGGCACCAGAGGACACCGAACTGTTGTTGGTCTGGACACCGGACGTGCCCGTCCACAAGGCACGCGCCGACGGCGCCACCGACGGCGTGCGGGAATCGTTCGCCATCCCGGATGAAAACATCCACGACATCCCCACCGAGGGACTGACCGACACGCTGCCCAATGTCACCACCTGGGCCACTGCCAACCCCGACGCCAAGCATGTGCTCTGCTTCGGACACAGCGACCAACCCGGCGTGGACTGCGCGCTCGCCCTGGAACAGAGCGGCTACCTGGGACACGCCGCCGCCGTCGGCACCGGAGCCTCCACCGAGGCATTGGTGGACCTGCGTCAGCGCTCCGATGAAGAATCGGTGTTCAAAGCCACCATCTCCTACTTCCCCGAGCGCTACGGCACCTACCTGGTCCCCGCCATCGTGGACCTGATCGAAGGAAACACCGTTCCCGAACGGCTCATTCCTTCCGTTTTCCCGGTAACCCGAGACAACGTCTTCGACCTTTACCCGGGGTAGAGATAACTAGCAAGTAATGGAGGTGCCCGGCGTCCCCGCCATGGGAAGGACCCCGGGCACCTCCCCCAAGATTTAGTGGTGAAGAGATATGGATAAAGACAGTCAACAACCGTTGATGGCGATGTCGAATGTCTCAAAGGCGTTCGGACAGGTTCAGGCTCTGGTCGACGTGAGCTTGAACCTATACCCCGGAGAGGTGGTGGGTCTGCTGGGCGACAACGGCGCCGGAAAGTCCACGCTGATCAAGATCCTGTCTGGCAACTACCATGCCGACCAGGGAACATTCGAACACCAGGGCCGGTCGGTCACCATCAATCACCCCGCTGACGCCCAGGCACTGGGAATAGCCACCGTCTATCAGGATCTGGCGCTGGTGGAGACCCGGTCGGTTGCCCACAACATCTACCTGGGACGCGAGCCTCGCCGTTTCGGGTGGTTCATGGACCGCCGCAAGATGGAAAAGGACGCCACGGTGATGCTGGATAGTCTGAACATCCGGTTGCCGTCCCAGAAAGTCGACGTGGAGTTGCTGTCAGGAGGACAGCGTCAGGCTGTTGCCCTGTCACGGGCCATAGCAATGGGGGGGAGCATCCTGCTGCTCGACGAGCCCACCGCCGCCTTGGGGGTTGAACAGACTCAGCAAGTGCACCACCTGATCACCGGCATGCGCCGACAGGACAAGGCAGTGGTGGTGATAACCCACGACCTCAGTGACATTCTCGACATAACCGATCGAATCGCGGTGCTAAGACAGGGCAAGCTTTGGGCCTACGTCCCCTCCTCGGAGACCACCACCAACCAGATCATCGGATGGATAACCGGTGTTGCCCCACCGCAGATCCAGAATGGAGCCGGCCAATGATCTCGGCTTTCAAGAGGCAGGACAACTGGACCCTGATCGGTCTGTTCGTCACCCTTCTGTTGATGATCGCTCTGTTCAGTTGGCAGACCGAATTCTTCTTCTCCACCCGCAACTTCATCAACATCGGACAGGCCATCTCCATCCGGGGCTTGATCGCCATCGGCCTGACCGTGGTGATGATTGCGGGGGGACTTGACCTGTCCATGGCGGCGGTGGCGGCGGTGGCGGGCATGGTCACCGCCAGTCTGATCACGTTGGAGGTCAACAGCGTCCTGGTGGGAGTGTTCGGCATCGCAGCCGCGGGAGTGCTGGGTGCATTCAACGCCCTGCTGGTGGTCAAGTTCCGTATCAACCCGATCATCGCCACCCTGGGAACCCTGCTCTTCTATCGAGGGTTGGCGTTCGTGTCCACCGGCGGTGACAACATCGTGGTCGGGGTCAACGCCTGGAGCGAACTGGGAAGAGGATCGTGGCTGGGCGCTCCGATCACCGTCTGGTTGTTCCTGGCGGTGGTGGTGATGGGAATGTGCTTCATGCGCTTCACCGTGGCCGGAAATCACCTCTATGCCATCGGCGGCAACAGCGAGGCATGCCGCAACGTCGGCATCAGGGTCGACCGCCTGCGGGGATGGACGTATGTGGCCCAAGCCTGTCTGGCGGGACTGGCCGGCCTGATGCTCACCTCCCAGAGTGGCACGGCGCTGCCCAGCGCTCTGAACGGAGCGGAGTTGGACATCATTGCCGCAGTGTTGTTGGGCGGCATTGCCCTGAGCGGAGGACGCGGAGGGTTGCTGGGAACCCTGCTGGGACTGTTGATAATCGGCGTCGTCCAGAACGGCTTGATTCACCTGAACGTGCAGATCTATTGGCAGTCGGTGGTACGAGGCGCCATCCTGATTATCGCCGTAACGCTCGACAGCCTCCGGCGGGGAGGGGGCTACCGCTAACCCGGCCTCGCAAAGAACCGATCGGCCACAACTCGAACATTTGTCAGGGGATGGCTCCCGGCGTCACCGGCGAGCCATCCCCTTTGTTTGGATAAGAGCCTGTGGAAGGTTCCCCCTACAGGTTGTCGTAGATCGCCGTCTCGAAGTCCATGAAACCGCCGACCGAAGTCCCATCGGCGAACGGGAAGATCTGGGTGGCCCAGAAACCGCCCACTCCGTTCTGCCGGTCGATCCAGTAGTAGAGGTTGGCCAGACCCGCCCAGGCCAAGGCTCCTGCAGGGCGACCCGTAGGAGCGTCCTCATCGTTGATCATGAAGGTCAACGCCCACGATTTGGGCATGCCGGGGAAGAACTCGGCGTAGTTGGAGAGGAACGGATCCACTCCGGGAAGACCCTTGATCTTCATCTCTCCCAACCCGTTACGGGCCGCCATCTCCACGGTCTCCTTGCCGATAACCTGCCCGCCGGGACCCATGCCATCGTTCAGCCACATACGTATGAACTTCATGTAGTCCTCGACTGTGGAGTACAAGCCATGACCGGCCATGTGCACCTCGGGATCCGGCGGCAATTCGAAGTCAAGAGGCGTCAACTCGCCGTCGTCGCCACGGTGATGTATCAACGCCATCCGACTCCGCATTTCCTCGCTCAAGTCGAAGGACGTGGAATTCATCCCCAGGGGTTCGAATATCCGCTCCTGCATCACCTCACCCAGGCGCTTGCCGGTGACGCCCTCGACCACCTGGCCGGCCCAGTCGATATTGGTTCCGTACTCCCACTCTTCTCCCGGATCAAAGAGCAGGGGCGTCATGAGGGATTCCTTCGAAGAGGTGACCGGGCTGACCTGACCGTGGTCCTGGGCCAGCCGGTTGTAGGTCTCATTGAAGAAGAAATAGGACAGACCGGCCGTGTGGAGAAGCAGCATCCTGGTTGTGATATCTCGCTTCGGCGGACGCAGCATCGGGTCCCCATTGCCGTCGAACCCGTCCAGGACCTGCAGTTCCCCGATGTCAGGGGTGTAGTTCTTCGCCGGTGCGTCCAGGTCGAGACTGCCCTCCTCCACCAACTGCAGGCAGGCCGTGCCGGCGATGGCCTTGGTCGTCGAGAAGATCGCGCATATGGTGTCGGTGGTCATCGCCGTCCCGTTTCCAAGGGATCGGACCCCTCGGGCGCCCTCGTAAATGTTGCCATCGCGGTTGGTTGCCAAGGCCACCACGCCGGGGACCCGGGGACTTCCCGATGTCACCCCATCGAGGACGGCGTCAGCCGCTGCGGTCAAGTTGCTCATAAAGGCTCCTTTCAGCCACTACTCCGGAATGCTAAGAGGTGGCTTGGCCTCAAGCCCCGCCACGGATGGACAACTTTGGTCCCGGCCCTAAACTGGACTGGGATCACAGCCCCAAGCCGGAGGATCGCTTTGTCACCCACAGTTGCTCGAGTCGCATCCAGTAGCCATACCCTGGCCGAATTGGAGAGGCTCGGGACCGCACAGAACCGGAAGGTCTATCCCCGCCATGGCGTCAAGGGGCCGTTGTTCGGAGTGAGCTACGCCAATCTGCGGAAGCTCGCCAAGCGTCTGGGGCCCGATCATCGGCTGGCTCAGGAACTGTGGTCTTCGGGCAACCACGACGCCCGTGTTCTGGCCACCATGATCGATGACCCGGCGCTTGTCCCGGCCCGCATCTTTCGCCAAAGGATCAGGGATGTGGACAGTTACGTTCTGGCCGATGCCTTGGCGTCACTGGTGGGTCGATCTTCCCTTAGGGACAAGATGGCGGGAGAGTGGACAGCCGAGCCCGAGGACGAATGGGCAGGCGCCGCAGGGTGGTCGCTGGTGGCTGCCCAGGCCCTGGATACTGAGGCCGATTTGCCCGATGGCTACTTCTCGGATCGGCTGGCGTTCATAGACGAGCACATTGCCACTGCGGCCAACCGGGTTCGGCACTCCATGAACGGGGCCCTGATCGCCATCGGCTGTCGGAGCCGGAGTCTGCGTCAGGCAGCGGAACAGGTGGCCAGACGTATCGGGAAGGTCAAAGTGGACCATGGGCAGACCTCCTGCAAGACCCCCGACGCCATTCCCTACCTGGCCAGGGCCTGGGCCCGCAAGGCGTCCCGGTAACGCCACCGGAAAGGGACAGCCTCGGGGTCAATCCCGCCTTTTCCGTCCCCCTGTGGGTATTTTCAGGAGGAGCGAGGCTGTTGGGAATTGCGATCTGTGCTTATCTCCTCTAACACACCCCTGAGGTGCTCCATTCTTGTTGCGTTGATGCTGCTTGCATTGGCCGCTGGCGCCTCGTGCTCGCCCGGTACGGAAGAACCAGTGGAGGAGGAGTCGACCACCACCGAGGCAGGGTCTACCACTGGCGCCACCGCTCCAGGGACAACCTCCCCACCCGAGTCCACCGCTACAACAGTCTCCCCGACGACGACTACCACCTCTGCCACTAACACAACCACCCTGACATCCACAGAATCCGTCTTGTCTTATCAACGAGACCTTTTGACCGCCGAGGCGGCGGTAAGCGAACTGGTGGGGCAGGTCCGTTCCATCAACGACCAGTGGGACAACCGTTCTGGAAATAGTGTTGCATACTCGGATGTCGAAGCCACGCTGGAGGATGCCGTGCAACGCGCCCAGGACTTGGCTGAGACCTTCCAGGCAATTGAGGCGCCGCCGGAGATAGACGTGTCCGAAGCTCATCAATTTGCTGGGAGGGCGGTCGCCAGGATGCCCGACCTGATCTCCGAAATGCTTGCTGGACTACGGTCGTCGGACACCGGCCAGGCTCGCCAGGCTGCCCTGGCGAAGCTGTTGGCAGCGTTCGACATCTTCAAGGAGGCGTTGAAGAGCATTGCAGCATAGCCGTTGCCGCCCTCGTCCCTTCCCCCGTTCACTAGGCCTGGCATCTGCCCTATGTGCGTTCCTCCTGGGAGCAACCTCATGCGCCCTGTTCGAACCCGAGGAGTCTCTCTCCCCCACCCCCACCATCACTGCCCCGGTCCCCGACACTGCTGCCGAACCTGTAATCACCAGCACTACTTCACTCACCACAAGCACCACTCAGGCACCCACCACAATCACCTCCGCGGTCCCTGAGACCACCTCAACGACCTCCCCCATCCAAGTGGTACTCGATTACCTGGAGCAACTGCTGGGCACCAGGTCTGCCATAGCCCGGTTGATGGCAAACGTCGAGCAGATCAATGACGACTGGGACAACCGTTCCCAAACAGGAGTCTCCTTCTCGGAAACCGAACTCGCCTTGGAGGCGGCGGTGCAGAGTGCTCAGACCCTGCAGGATGATTTCGTTGTGATACAGGCGCCTTCCGAATTGGGCCTCCGGGATGAGCACCGTGTCGCCGGTTCGGCGGTGGGAATTCTGACAGCCGCTCCCCAAGAGATGCTTGACGGGTTGCGTTCGCCGGACACCGGCCAGGCTCGTAGGGCGGCACTGCTGGGGGCTCTGACGGCGTTCGACCTCTTTGCAGAAGTGGCGGCTCGCGTGGCTGCGATCATCGGCGAGGAAGGAATCGAGATGCTCGAAGCCAGCACAACCGATGAATCCGCTGGCAGAACCGACACTCCCGCTCCTACTACAACCAGCCCGGAGTCCACCACAACCAGCCCGGAGTCCACCACAACCACCATCGGCGAAGCTCCTCCAGATCCCGGGAACTCCAGGAACTGCAGTGACTTTTCCACTCAAGAGGAAGCACAAGAGTGGTATGACACCTACTTCCCCTTCTATGGCGACGTGGCGCAGTTGGACACCAACGAAAACAAATTGGCCTGCGAGTTCCTGCCCTGACACCGCGGAACCCTTCGTCGTCACGCACTTGTCCCCAATAAGGTGATGGCGCCCCCCTTTACAGCATCGGGAGGCCTCACCCTCGTTCCAGCCCCTATGCGAGGCTGCATTCGATTTCCTCACCCCAGCCTTTTGATCTACCTGAGTCATTCGTTGAGAAGGACGACTTAGCCGTGGGGTGTTGGAATCCGGTTGGGCATCACCTCACGCAGGCTACGTCCGGTTGGTGTTATTACCTCGCTTGAAGTCGGTCTCCGGGTATATTCGTCACTGATGGAACCAACTTACGAATATGCGGGAAGGCCCCGCCTGATAGGGCGTTTCGAGCTTTTCCTCCCCCACGAGACTCTTGCCGATCATGCGTAAAGCTGCAGTCTTGCTCCTAACCCTCTCCCTGGGTTTTCTGGGCGGATCTTCGTGCTTGCTTGATCCCGTCGAAGCCCCGCCTTCCAGTTCCACCACCGGCGCGTCGGTCGAAACCACTGCACCCACCACCACTACTGCTCCTCTCGCCACGACCACCACCACCCAACCGCCCATGACCACCACCCAACCTGCCACGACCACCACCACCCAACCGCCCGCCACTCCCTCGACATTTCCGGTCGAAGTAGTTCAGGATTACCTCAAACAACTGCTCACCGCGGAGGTGGGCGTCAGTGATTTGGTGAATGAGATAATTGGAATAAGCAACGATTGGGACAACCGCTCCGAGACCGATGTCACTTACGGCGCCACTGAAGAGGCAATGGAAGCAGCAGTGGAGAGGATGCAGGCGGCTCTAGTTGACTTCGACCTGATTTCAGCGCCGCCGACCGGTGATTTCCCTCCAAAGCACCTGACTGTCGTCTCGGCCGCCGGCCAGGTCGCGGAGTCTGCCGCTGAGATGTTGGCCGGGTTGCAATCGGCTGACACCGGAGAACAGCGTCAAGCGGCGCAGGTGGGGCTCAACGCCGCGTACGGGGTCTTCATCGAAGGCATCGACGCGATCATCGCCGAGTACATCGGAGATGACGAGATAACGGCCCTCATCGTCAGTCGGAACCTGACAGCCCCGGCCCCCGCCGACCCGGAGGAAACTGCTTCCGAAGAGACCACTTCCGAGGAAACCACTTCCGAGGAGACCACTTCCGAGGAACCGACCACAACCACCACGGAGCCGAGCGGCTAGAACGATTCGGCCTCCCGGAGTTCTCAGGCCGGACCGAATCGCGTCAGTGCAGCGGCGGACGGGTCCAAGAGCACCGTGACCCGTGGATGGAGTTGGACCGCCGATGCGGGGATGTCAGAAGTGACCGGGCCCTGTAGGGCTGCACGGACAGCTCTGGCTTTGCTCGATCCGGTGGCCAGGACCACCAGATGCCCCGCCTGTCTGATGGTGGCCAATCCCTGGGTGATTGCCAGGAAGGGCACATCTTCGGGACCGGGAAAGTACCGGGCATTGTCGGCTCTGGTGACCTCGGCCAACTCCACCACTCTCGTTCGAGACTCGAGGCAAGAACCGGGCTCGTTGAATGCCAGATGGCCGTTGCGCCCGATTCCGAGAATCTGCAGTCCCACTTCGGAGCGGCATACCAGGTCCTCGTAACGCGAACACTCCTCTGCCAAGTCACCGGCATCGCCGTCGGGGGCGTGGAGACGATGGGGATCGAGATCGACATGCCGTGCCAGCCGCGTCATAACGACATTGGCGTATCTCTGGGGATGCGAGCGCCCCAGCCCCACGTAATCGTCCAATAAGAAGATCCGCGCACCGCCAAAATCCAACCAGCCCTTCCGGGATCGCAGGACCAGATTCCGGTAGAGATCTGCAACCGATCCCCCCGTGGCCAAACCCAGTCTCGGCTCCCCCGTGGTGCTCATGTAGGCCTGCACCAAATCGGCCGCGGTGCGCGCCAATGTGAAGACATCCCGTTCCACTATCACCTCCAAATGGGACGACGGCTTTGAGAGGGGTTTTCCGACCATGGATGCAGGCGAACCAATCGGTATCAGGACCGTGGTCAGCCAGCTTTTGCCCCGGTTATGAAGGCCACCAAGTCATCCTTGCTCACCTGGTCCAGTTCAACCTCGGCAGCCTTACGGCCCTGGCGCAGGATTACGGCGTTATCACTGACCGCGGTGACGCGGTCCATGTTGTGAGTGATCAACAGCACAGCCACACCAGCGTCCCGGAGCGAGAGAATCAGGTCCATGACCCTTTGCGCCTGCTCCACCCCCAGAGCCGCCGCAGGTTCGTCCAGGAGCACGATCCGCTGTCCCCATGCCACCGCCCGGCCGATTGCTATGGCTTGGCGCTGACCTCCAGAAAGCAGGCCAACCGGTCTCCGCAGCGAGGGAATGACTATGCCGAGCTTCGCCAGCGTGGACTCGCATTCTCTGAGCATGCGCCTCTTGTTCAATAACCCGATCCGGGCTCCGAACCCGCCGCCCCGGGTGCGCTCCCGGTTCAAGAACAGGTTCTCGGCCACATTGAGCGTGTCGATGAGTGAGAGGTTCTGGTGAACAGTCTCCACCCCCAGGGAACGGGCCACATCGGGAGTTGCGATCCGATGGACGGTTCCGTCGACACTGATGGTTCCGGAGTCGGGTTGGTAGACACCCGCGATGCATTTGACCAGGGTGGATTTCCCGGCCCCGTTGTCTCCCAACAGCGCCGTGACCCGGCCAGGGTGAATATCCAGGGAGACGTCGTCCAACGCTTGCACCGCGCGAAAGGACTTGGAGATGTTGCGAACCGAAAGTGCCGGGGCGGTCACGCCCCACCCCAGGCAACCGGAACGCCTTCCACATTCCAGATCCCGGTCACCACCGGCCTCCCGGTGCTGACGCCGGCCACCCCCACCACCATGGAACGGGTGACGAAGGCCTGGATGCGGAATCCGGCGATCACCGTGTCGCCCTCTTGCAGGCGACGACTCTCCGGGTGCAGCCGCGCGTAATAGTCGATGCCGGCCGGATCCGGCATGTCGATCGGCACGGTGTCTGCGGCGACGTCTTCCGGACCGGAGGCTACGACCACCGTGGTTGGATATGGTTCGAAGACCGGGTCCACGTAGAAACCTCCACCGAAACAAAGGGGGACTCCTTGGTGGAGATGGGCCACCTCCGTCAGGTAAAGCACCGCCGGCTGTTCGGGAAGTTCCTCCACCGCATGCAGGGGGGTGGTGCCGGTGAGGCCGTGCCCGGGCTCCACCTGGGTGGCCCCCACTCCGGCCAGCATGTCCAAAACTTCGGTGGAAGTGGTGCCGGGAGCGTTCACTTGGATGGGGAAGCCGGAGCCCAAGTGACTAAGGGAGACCTCTACCCCACGGGCCAGAGTTTCGACATTGGGAGTGGGCCCTACCTTGCGGGTTGCGCCATCGTAAAGAAGAGCCGGGAAAGTGGTGAGCCCGGCAAAACGCAATCCCTCGAGACCGTTGACAAGGTCGATCGCGTCCTTCAGTTCGTCCAGTTGGAACCCACCCTCATGGCCCGGATAGAAGACATCGCCGTGGTCCCAGATGCGAAGCAGAACCTGTTGCGTCCGTCCCGCAACAGTGACTGCCTTCGAAGCCTCGATCGCCTTGTTCCGGGAGAATATGGTCCAGTATTCCGGCGCCAGTAGCGCGGCTTCATAGGCTTCAGCACGGGGTATCTGCACCAGATGCCCTAGGTTGCCCACCTTGTGACCATTGGCCGAGATGGGTCGGGCGCATCCCATGTCGACTGCCACGTAGCCGTCCGCCCCTCCCCTGGTTATCGCCGCCAGCGCTCCCGGAGCGCGCCCCACCTGCTTGCTCATGGCATACACCGTCAGATCGCGACGATGAGCCTCGGCTGCCATGTGGCGGGTGTTTGCCTCCACAGCATCCAGGTCCAGAACATAACTGTTGGCCGGGATCAGGTTCTCCTGGTGTAGTTGCACCGCCGCCTCCAGAAAAGGCCGGTTTCTGGTTTTCAAGGATCTAAGGAACATCGTCACCCACGCTTTCGGACGGTGCTCTCATGCTGAGGGCCACCGCCACAATGATGATGAAGCCCCGGGCGATCAATTGGTCCGCCACCTCCAGGCCCATGAGTATCAGTCCGTTGTTGAGCATCGCCATGATGAGGGCGCCTGTCACCGCGCCGGCGATGGAGGCCCGCCCGCCGAACAAACTGGTGCCGCCGATTACCACCGCGGCGATCACGGTGAGCAGATCGTTCTCTCCCAGGTCGTGACGGCCGATGGCCAGCCGACCGGCCAGCAGCACCCCGGCGAAGGCCGCGGCTGTCGAGCTGACCATCAGGGCGCTGATCCGGATCCGGTCGGTGTTGAGGCCAGCCGCCTTGGCTGATGCCCGGTTGGCGCCGGTGGCCAGCACATGCCTCCCCCACCGCAGGTGGTGCAGGGCAAAGTGGCCCACCGCAAACGCCACTGCGGTCCAGATCACCAGGGAGGAGATAGGCCCGAGCGAACCGGCGCCGAACAGGGCCGAGAAGGTGTCGTTTCTGATCGGCATGGACTGCAGATTGTTCATGTTTCGAGCGATGCCGCTGATGATTCCCAGCGTTCCCAACGTGACCAGAAAGGACGGAATCCGTATCTTGACTGCCACCAGGCCGTTGACCAGCCCTACCGATGCGCCAACCAGCACCGCTGCCAGTGCTCCGACGAAGAATCCGTAGTCTGCCACCATCACGGCGGCCACCAACGAGGAAAGCGCCACAGTCGATCCGATGGACAGATCTATCTCCGCAGACGCCAAGGCAAACGCCATGCCCACCGCCATCACCGCGATCGGCGCCGCCTGCCGACCGATGTTTAGAAGATTCGACCAGCTCAGGAAGCCGTCATCCCAAAGAATAAGAGCGAAGACCGCGAGTATCGAGACGAAGGCCATATAGACCACATACCGCCGATACCCGCCGTCCTCGCTCCGATCGATCCATGCCTGCCTCAGCCGGGAGGTGGCTTTGGCCAGGACATGGAGTCTCATCTGTTGCGACCGGTTCCCTATTCGATCAACTATTCATTGCAGATTATCCGCCGAGTGCTGCCATGACTTCTGGTGGTGGGTCGGTTGCCAGTGACTGCCGGTAGGCATCCACGATGTTGTCAGCGGTCACCGCGATGGCGGGAACCACCGTAAACGCGGGAGCGTCCTTGCCCAACAGCCCATAAGCGCCTTCCAACGCCATGGTCCGTCCCAGCGCATACGCCTCATCCGCCGCGATACCAACAATGTTGCCACCTTCAACCAAGTCCAACGAGACATTGGTGTCCAGATCCAAAGTCACCACCGCCACATCCGAAGCACCAGCCGCCCGCAAAGCAGCCAACACCCCATCAGCCGGACCAGCCGACCACGGCGCATAAATGCCATCCAGATCAGGGTTACGCGTCAACAACGCAGCCGCGATCTCCTCAGCAGCAGCAGGATCAGCCAACCCCTGCTCAGAAACTATCTCAATCCCCGGATAACGCTGCTCGATCCACGTCTTGAACGCCTGATCACGCTGATTAGTCACGTAATAGGCAGCATCATGGAAGATGAAACCCACCTTCCCTTCACCACCCAGAGCATCCGCCAACAGATCAGCAGCCGCCATCCCCATCGCAGCCAGGTCATCGGTGACCACCCCCACATAATCGACGCCGTGCACATAGCCCTCAGGCACATTGCTCAAGAACACCAACTGCACCCCAGCCTCCACCGCAGGACGAAACGCCTCCGCACCAGACACCGGATCAATCACCAAACTGACAATGATGTCAGGATCCTGCGCCAAAACAGTCTCCACATCATTGGCCTGCTGAGCAGCATCAAACTGAGCATTCGTCTCAGCAATCACCTCAATACCCAACTCGGCAAAAGCATCCCGAGCACCCTGACTCACCGCATCGGTGAAAGCACCAGCCGTATGCCACAGCAAAGCCGCCGTATACCCCCCAGACTGCACCTGCGCCATCTCATCACCACTCAAAACAATCTCACCCGACGCAGTAGCCTCCTCACCACCAGGCCCCTGAGTAACCGGCGCCACAGGCTCTGGAGGAGCTTCCGTCGTGGCAGGCGCTTGGGTAGTGGTGGCTTCGGCGGCGGCCTGGGTAGTGGTGGTTTCCTCCTCGGCATCGCCGCCGCAAGCCGCCGCAACCAGGCTGAGCACTGCCACCAGACCGGTTATGAGCCACACTGCGGATGTGTTTCGTTTGTATTTTCGGGTTCCTTTCATGGTTCCTCCTAGGTTGCGGACTTCTCAACCCCGCACCACGACGCCACGAAGTAGGCCAGGGTACGGGTAAGGGAGACGAACTCTTCGATGGGCAAGCGTTCAAAGGGTGTGTGACAGGTTGCTATGTCGCCGGCGGCGAAGTAGACGCCCGGGATGCCCACCGACCTGAGCAACGGCTTTTCTGACCAGTACGGGGCTCCCTCGATTCGAGCCTTCCCTCCCGTGGTCTCCTCAATGGCTCGGGCCAATTCCTCCACACCGGCATGATCGGCAGGGATCTCATCTGGCGTACCCCCCACCGAGTGGTCTCGGGGAGCCGAGAAGGTCACTTCGAACGAGACCCCGGATTCTTCGGCGACGCCGGCGGTGATCTCCCGGAGGACCGACGCCGCCTTATCCAGGTCGTCACCGGGCAGCAGTTTCTGGATCAGCGACAGTTCGAAGTGGCCGGGCACCGCGATGTTGCCTCCCGACCCGACCGTCGTAACCAGCAGAAACCGCTCTCCCAGGAGTCGGTGGGCTGCTCCTGACAGAGTGTCGTTGTAATCCCACAGAGCGCCGAGCAGGGCATGCCCCGCCTTCAGCGCGTCCACTCCCAACTCGGGCCTGCCAAAATAGGCGGACTTTCCCACCAGGGTGATGTCTGCGATCAGAAACCCCATCTGGGCGGTGTAGATGGCGCCGGTGGTCGGCTCTGTGTAGATCGCAAAGTCGGGCGGGCTCCCGACATCTGCGAAGAGATCTTGGACCGCGGTCCGCATCCCCAGTGAAAGCCCGCTGCCGGGCTGGCCGGACTCCTCATCGCACACGAACAACCCGATGACGGGTCCACGCAGCCGGTATCCGGCGCGATGGATCGCCCGGATCGCTTCGATCACCGAGCAGACCCCTCCCTTCTGATCCGTGACGCCCCGAGCCCAGATCTCCCCGTCCATGAAGTGCCCGGCGAAGGGGTCCTCCCGGGCCGAGTCTTTCCACTCGGTCACCCAGTCGTCGGCATGAACCGTGTCGAGGTGTCCCGCCAGCACCAACGACCGGCCTTCTGCCTGCCCGTCTCCGGTCCGCGCATAGAGGTTGGGGCGTCCGGGCGCCGCCTCCACCAGATCAACCTCCCCCCAGCCGCCGGATTCCAGCTGGACCTTCAGCCACTCTGCAAACCTTCCCTCGTTGGGGGTGACGCTGGGAATTCGCACCGCCTCCAAGACCAATTCGACCAGCGAGCCCGGGTCAACCGCGGCCGCCACGGACGCCGCCGGGTCGTTCATCGTCTGGTCTTTCGCGCCAACCGCTGGGCCACCAGCGAGTTCCGCACCGGCGAAAGGGCGGTGGAGACCGCTCCCAGGAAGGCGGCCGGGCCGCCCAGGGTGGAGGGAACCATCTTCGGAACCACAGTCAGATACTTTGCGATCCTGGCCCGCACCGCGTTCACGAAGATGGGATTGGCGCCCACCCCACCCCCGAACACCACGATGGCCGGATCGTTCACCCAACAGAAGTAGGAGGTGGCGAAGGCCACTGCGTCGGCGGCGATGCGCAGCGCCGCCGACGCGGCCTCATCCCCTTCCATCGCCGCCGCGAAGATCACCGGAACGTCGACGCCGCCCGCCAGACCACTGCGGTGTCCGGCTTCGACCGCCCGGTGAAACAATTTCCGGATCGCCGGGGCCGAGGCCACGTCTTCCAGCGTGAGGGCGTGGAAGACATCACCCCCCACCCGGGGCAGTTTGACCGACCCGATCTCGCCGGCCGCCCCGTGGGCACCCCGGTAGAGCTCCCCATCCACCACCATCCCCATCCCAATTCCCGTTCCGATCGAGATGGCGGCGAAGTCCTTCACCCCCTCAGAAGCCATGGCTTCCGCCTCACCGACCGTAGCCAGGTTCACGTCGTTCTCTATGGTCACCGAAACCCCCAGCCGCCTCGACAACTCGGCGGAGATCGGCAAGTCGGCGAACCCCGGAAGATTGGGGGCCATCTCCACCCGGTCCATCGACGGCCGGTAGACGCCCGGCACCCCTATGCAAGCTCCTTCGAGACGCGATCCCCTCTCGCCCAGGTCTTCCACCAGCCGATGGACGGCCGCCGCCGCCGCCTCCACCGCCGCTCCGGCGTGCGACGGCGTTGCCAGCCGTTGCATGGCAATCACCTCTCCCGACAGATCGGCTATCCCTGCCAGCGTCTTGGTGGCTCCCATGTCCACGCCCACCACCGTCGCCGTTTCCGGTATCAGTTCGTAGGCGGCCGCGGGCCGGCCGATCCGGCCACGGGGCTGGAGAGAGGAAACTCGCCTCACCATTCCCGCTTGCTCAAGGTCAGACACCAGCGCATTGACCGTGGGTTTGGACAGCCCGGTCATCCTGGCGATCTCCGCCCGGGAGATCGGATGCCCGCCGGCCTCGAGAAACCGGTCGAAGACCACTTGGCCGTTCCTCAGCCGCAACCTCCCTGTACCCGACTCCTCGATCACCTGTCCGGTCCTCCTTCCGTTCGGATTCAGATGCCGACCCGATCACGGGCAACGATCCCAAATTACCTGCTCGTTTCAAGGAGTGTACGTGCGCCGCGCCTATTTGTCAAACACATTTACAAAATCCTTTTTCCCACTCTGGTCGCACTGTTGGCGCCTACCCGGAAATGCTGAGAGGTTCTCGCTGTTCCGCAACAGCGTTCTCCCTGCGGCCGCGCGGGGCGGCCGATCGGCGGGACTCCTATCATCCGCCGTGACTGATTGCAGAAAGGAAAAAGATGGCAAATACCAAGCGGGGCGGCCGAGTCTTTGGAGGCCTGATAGTTCTGGTGGTCGGCGTGTTGTTCCTGGTTGGGAACCTCACCGATTGGGAGATCCCCTGGGGCGGATGGTGGCCGGTCCTCGTGATCGCGTGGGGGCTGTGGAACCTGGTAAAGAACCGCTCGTGGGTCGGTGGGACCGCGTTGGTCGCCCTGGGAGTCTTTTTCCTCCTGGACACTCAAGACGTGTGGGATTACACCATCGGTGACATCTGGCGGTTCTGGCCGGTGGTGCTGATCCTGGTGGGGGCCAAAATACTCTTCGCCCGAAAGAAGAAAAGCCGCTCCCCATCAACTCCTCCTCAACACTTTGAGGACAAGTCCACCCCCGGGGAATTGAACATCACCTCCGTTTTCGGCGGCAGCCAGCAGCGGATCACCGACCAGGCCCTGGCAAGCGGCAGTCTGACGGCGGTGTTCGGAGGCGCCGAGATCGACCTGCTCGGCGCCAACCTCGCCGACGGGGAAGCCAGCCTGGAGGTGTACGCGGTGTTCGGCAGCGCCACGATCCGCGTTCCCAAGCAATGGACAGTGGACTGCCAGATCACCAACGTCCTTGGAGGGGTGGAGGACGAACGCGACTCGCAACCTTCCGACAGCGAGGAAGGCCGACTCACTCTCACCGGCGTCAGCCTGTTCGGCGGAGTGACCCTCAAGTCCTGATTGCCCGAACCTCCCGCCCGCCACGGCCGGGCTTCCTCGCCGGGGAAGAAGGGCGCGGATGGGACCGGTTGGCCATTGCAGAGTCGGCGCCGGGAGTCGCGAAACAAACGTGCGCCGCGGGGTTGTCTTTGTCTCATGGGTTTGGCATATTGAATCCTGTCACCAAAACACCTCCCGGCCCGTTCCGACGTCACCGCGGCCGCGACATCCCTATCGGAGGTCATATTGTCGAAGAGCCACCCCCGGCGGGACCGGCGGAGCGCGCCCCTTCGACCCATGGCGGTGGTGGCGGGGGTGGGCCCGCAAGGTGGGCTGTTTTCAGAGGTTTTCGCGGGATAGGGACGGTTTTAGCGAATTAAGAGGTTGCGGGTTCCTTTGCCGCCCCCCTGCGAGGAGGGGCGGTCAGGTCTCGATGCCCAGCTTGTGGAGGAAGGCACTGTTGTCGGGTTCCCTTCCCAGGAAGGCGCGGAGCGTGTCGATGGCATCGCGAGAGCCGCCCACCTCCAATACCTCCCGCCGGTAGTCCATGCCCACTCCCGGATTGGTGATGCCCTCCTCCTCGAACCGCCTCCACATGTCGTCCCCGAACACCTCCGACCACAGATACCCGTAGTACCCAGCGTCGTACCCACCCATGAGGTGCCCGAAACTGGCCGGCGAAAAGGTCCCTTCCTGGCGGGGAAAGAGCGACACCTTGGTAGTCCCGGCCAGTATCTCGTCGATGTCCTTATCCTGGTCGGGGCCGTGCAGAGCCATGTCCAACAGCCCGAAACTGGCCTGGCGAAGCTTGGAGATGGCAATATTCAGTAGTTGGGCGCCGGTGAGTCTTTCCAGCAGTTCGGCGGGTAGTGGTTGGCCACTCTCATAGTGGAAGGCGAAGCGCGCCAAAACCTCGGGTTGCCAGGTCCAGTTCTCCATTATCTGGCTGATCGCCTCGACGAAGTCCCACTCGGTGCTGGACCCTGAGAAGCGCCTGAGTTCGGCGCGGGTGAGAATCTGGTGGAGAATGTGGCCGAATTCATGAAACAGCGTCACTACCTCCGAATGCTGTAACAGAGCCGGTGTCTCCGGAAGGGGAGGAGTGAAATTGGCCACAATGCAGGAGCGTGGCAACTGGTAGGAACCGTCCGCCAGCAGACGGCCTCCCACCAGGGGGAAGGCCGCGGCATGGCTGAACTTTCCCTCTCTGGGAAACAAGTCCATGTGAAAGTGGGCGATCCGCTCCCCTGAATCCCGGTCAAAGACCGCATAGGTAGTCACATCCTCGTGCCAAACCGGCGCTTCCACCTTCTGGTATTCAAGCCCGAAGACTTCTCCGGTGAGATCCAGCATCCCCTCCACGACCTGGAAAAGCGGAAAGTAGCCCGCCACCTCCATCTGATCCACCCCGTACTCGGTGCGTCGAATCTGATTGTCGTAGTACCGCCAATCCCACACTTGGGTGGGTCCCTCCTCACCATCGGCCTCGAGCATCTCGGTGATGCGTTCGACTTCTCGCAGCCCAGCAGAGGTGAGCGGATCCAGCAACAATTCGTAGAAGGCCTCCACCGCCTCGGGCTTCTTGGCCATCCGCTCCGAGAGTCTGTGATGCGCCCAGGACGGTTCGTCGAACAATGAGGCGATCTCCATTCGCAGAGCAATCGCCTCCTCCAGTATCGGTCGATTGCTCTCCACCGCTCGATTGTTGAATTTCTCCATGAGTGCCTGGCGCAGGTCTCGCCGATCCGCATTCTCCATGAAGGGGATCACATGGGGATAGGCCATGGTCACCCGCAGTCGCCCTTCCCCCTCCCCTGGCGGAAGGGAGTCGATGTAGGATGCCGGCAGCCCACCCAGATCCCCGCGACTGACCTCGAGGGCGTCGTCATACTCGGCGATGTTCTGAGAAAACGCCACTCCCAATTCGATCAACCGCTGGGTCAGTTCCTTGACTCTCGCCTGGGACTCCGCCGGGAGATGATGCCCCGCTTTCTTGAGATCCCTGCGGACGAACTCCAACAACCGGGCCCGCTCTCCCGATAGGTCGGCAGCCTCTTCGGTGGTGGAGAACTCGTTAACAGCTTGATACAGGCCCGGGTGAAAAGCCAGTTCCGTTTGCCACTTGGAGAGTTGTTCGGCGCTAGCGCGACCTGCAGCTCTTGCCTCCGGGTCAGTGTGTACATAGCCCATGAACCCGGCCTCGCCGAACGCCCTGCTGAACAACTCCCCTATTTCTTCCAGAGGCGCCAGCGTGTTCTGATAGGTCCGGGGGGACTTGGCATCCAGGATCCTGGACTGCAGAAGTTCTGCCTCCGCCACGGATCCGGCGGTGATTTCCTGGATCCGGGACGCGGACATCCCTGTGTAGTCGAACATCTCCTCGGTGGTGTTTCCCATTCTTGCTTCTCCCTGGGTCTGCTTAGCCGACCGCCCGGGCCAGCACTTGTCCGAACCTTTGGTGGACGAGACCGTTGGTGGCTATCACCATCGAACCGTCTAACGGCGCGTTCCCCCCATGGAGACCGGTCACCCTGCCGCCTGCCTCCTCCACTATCAGTATTCCGGCCGCAATATCCCAGACTGCCAGACCCTGTTCCCAAAAGGCGTCGAATCTGCCATCTGCCACATAACAGAGATCAAGCGCCGCTGATCCTCTGCGCCTCACTCCCTGGCATCGAGCCAGCACCGCCCCCAGCAAGGCAGCGTACTCATGGGCCCTTTCCTGACGGTCATACGGGAATCCCGTGGCGACCAGGGTTTGAGATAGAAGCCGGTTGGAACTGACCGAGATCGGTTGGGCATCTCTTGACGCGCCCTCGCCCCGAACGGCGGCAAACTCCTCCCCGTGGATGGCTTCGATCACCACCCCTATCACCGGAACCCGATCCTCCCACAGCGCCACTGACACGCTTACCGGCGCCAAGCCATGGATGAAATTGACCGTGCCGTCCAGGGGATCAATAATCCATGCCCGGCCATGCTCAGGTAATGTCCCGCCCTCTTCTTCGCCCACAATGGCGTCATCGGGACGCTGGCCTCTCAGCATCTGTCGTATCTCCCCCTCCACTCTCCGGTCCACTTCGGTTACCGGATCCACCTGTCCCTTGAATTCCACGTCGGCGCCCTTGCCCAGAGCTTCCCTCAATCTGGCGGCCGCATGACGAGCAGCCGCCAACGCCAGTTCCAGATCGCCTTCGATGCGGGCCTTGTTCACTTGACACAGAATACTTACTCGCGTCACCTGGGTAGCCTGACAGGGACAAGGTGGACCCATGACCCAAAGAGTCGCTCCCATCCTGCTCTCCGCTGTCGCCGGAGTTGCCCTATCACTGGCCTTCCCGTTGCGGGGCTGGTGGTGGATAACGATTCCGGCCATTGCACTGTTCTTGCTGCAGACCAGGCGACCGCAGACAATCCCCTCTGGCGTTTTGGCCGGTTTTGCGTTCGGGGTTTCCTTCTTCGGGTTTCTGATGCCCTGGCTTGGCGAACTGGGACTGATCGCTCTAGTACCTCCGGTGGTAGTCCTCTCCATCTGGCCGGCCCTGTACGGCGGGTTCATGGCCAGGGCTGCGGACCTGCCGGTCTCCCGATGGTTCATCCGAGCAGTGGGAGGCTGGGCGTTGATGGAGTGGATCAGGGTGCGATGGCCCCTGGGAGGATTGGAGTGGGGACTGCCAGGCTATTCCCTCAGTGAATGGGCGCCTGCCCGCGGATCTGCTCGATGGATCGGCGCCTCTGGCTGGACGGTGATGGTGGTGGCGGCCGCCGCCGTTGTGGTCCTGCTCGCCACCCGCGATTCCCGCCGGGCGGCATCGTTCCGTCTGGCCGCAGGGGTGGCCGGGTTGTTGGTGCTGCTGTTGGTAAGCGGCGCGCTGTGGCCGCCCCACGTCGAGGGGGAGGTTGTCAGAGTGGCGGTGGTGCAGGGTAACAACCCCTGCCCGGGGAAGCATTGCGCCAACGAGCGATACCAGACCTACCAGAACCACTTGCGGATCACTCGCACTCTGGAGCCCGGCAGCGTCCACCTGGTCATATGGCCGGAGGGATCCACCGGTTCCTGGACAGCCGATCCCATCAACGCCCCGGAAGTGGGGGAGGCCATGGGCGCCGAGGCGGCTCGAATCGGCGCCGTCCTGCTGGCCGGCGGGGACCGCCCTCTGAACGACACCGACTGGGCGAACGCCAACGTGGTGTTCGACCAAACCGGAGAGATCGTCAGTGAATACCACAAGCAACACCCGGTTCCCTACGGTGAGTACATCCCCGCCCGATCCTGGTTCAAGTGGGTGGAGAACCTCCATGCGGACCTGCCTTCCCGCGACATGGTTCGGGGAGACGGCCCGGTTCTGTGGGATCTTGGGTTCGGGACATTCGGGTCGGTGATTTCCTTCGAAGGCTCTTTTGCCCGCTATGGCCGGGAGAATGCCCGGGAAGGCGCCGGACTACTGATACTCGCCACCAGCCAGGAGAGTTACCCCTACTCGGTCGCCTCCGACCAGTTCATCGGCATCACTCGCATGCGGGCTGCGGAACTGGGAATGCCCCTGATCCACACCGCCGTGACCGGCCGATCCACCCTCATCACCCCCACCGGTTTGACCGGCCCCCGGACTGCCCTGGCAGAGGAGGCCCTTCTGGTCGGTGAGGTGCAGACCAGGTCGGCGGAACAGGGCCCGACTCTCTATGTTCGGCTGGGAGATTGGTTGCAGCTTGTGGCCATCGTCCTGTTGGTGGGCGAGATAGTGCAGTCGAGGTTCCGCCGCCGCTACCCCAGCCGCCATCGCTGAAACCCAGAGCGTGGACGCCGCCGTCTCTTCCGGCAAGGCGCCGGTGCTCAGCCGGTGTCACACCACACCTCAACCTTTCCCGCGGATGACGTTCATATTGATTCAGGTGATGATCTTCCTTGCGGTCTATCTGCTGCTTCGTCCAATCGGTAGGCGGGTGGGCGCTCACCAACGATCCAGGAGGCCCTTGCCCATCCGGGGCTACGGGACAGAGGCTGATGCTCAGCCCCGGCGAGAGGTTGCCTCACATCAGTCAGGAATGCGCCGGGCACTTGCCGACCGGCAGGCCGGAACGACCAGGGGTTGATTGACCGCCCCGCCATGACCGCCGAGACATTGCGCGGCAGGAAGACAGGATCGCCCGAGTCGGAGCAGTGACGCATTCCCAAGAACATGAACCTGCCGGCTCGGCCTGGTGGTAGCCCAGGAGTTGTAGCTGCCGTAAAACCTTGCGCTGCTCCTCCTCGCGCCCGGACAGCGCGCCCGACTGATTTGTCATCTACCATGGTCATATCGGGAAGTCACCGGCCCAACCAACGCATTTAGCAACCCCTGAATCCGGGGAGCAAGTCAAAGAACGACGAAGGAGCACACCATGGCGGAAACTCTGGAGAACCTGCTGATCGAGGAGAGGACCTTTCCTCCCTCCGCCGACTTCGCCGCCCAAGCCAACGCCCGAGAGGGCGTCCACACCCAGGCCGAGGCCTCCTGGCTGGATTTCTGGCGGACCCAGGCTCTCGAGCGGATTGATTGGTTCGCTGAACCCACCCAGGTCCTCAACGATGAGAATCCGCCCTTTTTCAAGTGGTTCGAGGACGGGGAACTCAATCTCTCCTACAACTGTTTGGACCGCCATCTGACGGAACACGGCGACCAGGTCGCTTATCACTGGGTCGGGGAGCCCGGCGACACTCTCACCATCACCTACCGAGACCTTTACAACCGGGTTTGCCAGTTCGCCAACGCCCTGGTGGGCCTGGGGGTCAAGAAGGGAGACCGGATTGCCATCTACATGGGAATGGTCCCGGAATTACCGGTTGCCATGTTGGCCTGCGCCCGGATCGGGGCGGTGCACTCCGTGGTGTTCGGGGGCTTTTCCTCGGACTCATTGGCCGACCGCATCCTCGACGCCGACGCCCGGGTTGTGATTACCCAGGACGGGTCATGGCGGGCCGGAAATGTGGTGCCATTGAAGGAGAACACCGATGTGGCCCTGAAGCGGTGTCCTGAGGTCTCCTCGGTGGTCGTGGTCAAGAGAACGGGGAACCAGATTGATATGGCCGAGGGCCGGGATCATTGGTGGCATGACCTGGTCGAAGGACAACCCACCGAGTTGGCGCCGGCCCGCCTGGGCGCTGAACATCCCCTGTACATCCTCTACACCTCGGGAACCACCGGCAGCCCCAAGGGAATCGTCCACACCCAGGCCGGCTACCTGACTTCAGTGGTGACCACCCATTCCTACGTCTTCGACCTCAAACCGGACGATGACATCTACTGGTGCGCCGCCGACATCGGATGGGTGACGGGACATTCCTACATCGTTTACGGCCCGCTGGCCAACCGCGCCACCAGCGTCATGTACGAAGGGGCTCCCAACCACCCGGATCTGGACAGGTTGTGGTCGATCGTCGCCGAATACCGCGTCACCATCTTCTACACTGCTCCCACCGCCATCAGGGCCTTCATGAAGTGGGGCGATGAATACCCGGCGCGTCACGACATGTCGTCCCTTCGGGTGCTCGGGACGGTCGGCGAACCCATCAATCCCGAAGCCTGGATGTGGTATCACGAGCATATCGGCGGGGAGCACTGTCCCATCGTCGACACCTGGTGGCAGACCGAAACGGGGGCCATCATGATCACCTCCCTGCCGGGAGTGGTCACGACCAAGCCGGGCTCGGCGACGTTCCCCTTCCCGGGAATCTCGGCTGACGTGGTGGACGACGACGGCAACTCGGTCCCCCTGGGCGGCGGTGGGTATCTGGTGATCAACCGACCCTGGCCTTCCATGGCCCGAACCATCCACGGAGACCCGGATCGCTATGTCGACACCTACTGGTCACGCTTTCCGGGCCGCTATTTCCCAGGGGACGGTTGCAAGCGAGATGAAGAGGGCTACTACTGGCTGCTGGGCCGAGTGGACGACATCATGTTGGTGTCTGGGCACAACATCTCCACTACCGAGGTCGAATCCGCTCTCGTCTCGCATTCGGCAGTAGCCGAGGCCGCGGTGGTGGGACGCAAGGACGAGATCACAGGACAGGCAATCGCAGCCTTCGTGACTCTGCGGGGAACCCACCGCGGGGACAGCCGGTTGATCGGGGAATTACGATCCCATGTGAGGCAGGTGATCGGGCCGATCGCCAGCCCCAAGTCGATCGTCTTCACCCCCGACCTACCCAAGACCCGGTCGGGCAAGATCATGCGGCGCCTTCTCAAAGACATCTCCGAGCAGCGGCAACTTGGAGATGTGACCACTCTGGCCAATGCCGACGTAGTGCAGCACATCGCGGAAATGGCATCCGTCGGTGACGAAGACTAAGTAACCGGGGTTAAAACCGAAGGCGGCCCTGGTTTTGATCCCAAGGGCCGCCTTCACCCATTGCCTAGGTACGACTAAGCGTTCTCCGGAAGCACTCGTCCCCGCACTCTCGGATAGCGAATGGGAGTGTGGTTGTAGCAGTATTCGCGGCGGTTGTAGCGGTTCAGCTTCACCTCGCATCCCCGTTGAACACACACCCGGCCCACTCCGTAGACTTTCGGCGCCCGCCTCTTGCCACGAACCACATGGCCTCTGATCGTCTCGCTCATGACTTCCCTCCTCTGTTCGTAGTGATCATCACCACCCTCTCGTCGTGGGGTAGCTTGCCGCTCCTAGGATCTCTCACCTTTCGATTTCCTTCCTTGAACTCTTACCAAAGCTTTACAACGAAGAAATAAAATCCCCATAAAGCCAGACCCTGTGAGCAGACCTCCCCGGAAGACACCCAACAGAGCATTCTCTTTTTGAGTACCAAGATGCGGGAAGAGTGTTGCCGCTGGATCAACCGGAAATGGATGGGTTTGCAGGTTCCTCCGCCCGAACCAAGGTTCCGAGCGCTATTCAGCGATCAATGGCTCAGGATCTGCTGCAGGAACAGCTTGGTGCGGGGGTGGCGGGGGTTGGTGAAGAACTCCGATGGGGGGCCTTCTTCTATGATCTGGCCTTCGTCGAACAACACTATGCGGTTGGCCACCTCGCGGGCGAATCCCATCTCGTGGGTGACTGCCACGATGGTCATTCCGGTCTTGGCCAGTTCCCGCATGACTTCCAGTACCTCGACGATCATCTCTGGATCAAGAGCGGAAGTCGGCTCGTCGAATAACATGATCTTGGGATCCATGGCCAGCGAACGGGCGATCGCCACTCGCTGCTGCTGCCCGCCGGATAGTTGACCCGGGTACTTGTGGGCCTGCTCGGGTATCCCTACTCGCTCCAACAGTTCAAGGGCCCGCTCCTCGGCCTCCGAGCGGGTCCTCTTGCGCACCCAAACCTGCGCCAGGGTGATGTTGTGCAGCACGGTCAGGTGGGGGAACAGGTTGAACTGCTGGAACACCATGCCCACCTCCGAGCGGATTCGTTCGATGTTGCGCACATCGGAGGTCAGTTCGGTGCCTCCCACTACGATGCGTCCCTCCTGATGCTGCTCCAAGCGATTGATGCAACGGATGAACGTGGACTTGCCCGATCCCGAGGGACCGATGACTACTACCACCTCGCCCTCGGCGACCGAAGTGGTCACTCCCCGCAAGGCCTGGAAGTCCCCGAACCACTTCTTTACGTTCTCACAAACGATGATCGGGTTGTCTGCTCCGTTTTCCATCATTACTCCCTCAAGCTAGCGGGTGCCTACGCCCAGTCGTTTCTCCAGTCGCTGGCTGGCCCGACTGAAGCTGAAAGCAAAAATCCAATACACCACCGCCGCCAGTAGCAGGTTCTCCAGAACGCTTCCCAAGGAGTCGGGTTGATTGGGCACCACATCGCGGGCCACCCTCAGGAAATCGGCCAACCCGATGATGGCTACCAGCGATGTGTCCTTGAAGAGGGCAATGGCCTGGCCCACCATGGCGGGGATGACTGCCTTCAAGGCTTGGGGGAGGGTGACGAGCATGGTCATCTGGGAGGTGGTCATTCCCAGCGCCCGGGCCGCCTCGAACTGTCCACTGGAGACTGACTGCAACCCACCCCTCACGTTTTCGGCGAGGTAGGCGGCGGCGAAAGCAGTAATGGCCAAGAGCGCCTTCGTCTCTCCGATGACATCAACCCACGGAGGCAGAAAGCGGGGAATGACCTTGTCTGCGAAGAACAACACCGTGATGAGCGGTACCCCCCTGATCACCTCTATGTAGGCGACGGACAGAATCCGAAAGATCGGCATGGTCGAGGTCCGCCCCAAGGCCAGGAGCAGTCCCACGGGGAAGGAGAGAGCGATCCCCCCCACCGCCAGCAAGATGGTGAGGTTGAATCCGCCCAAAAAGTCTCCGCGGGTGTCCAAGCCGGTCGATGCCACCCCCAGCAAGAAGAAGTACAGCGCGCAGAGCGATCCTCCCAGCCACGACCAATAGAAGACCTTGCGAGCCTGCGGGCTGGAGGCAAAGGTAGGAGCGGCCATGGAGAAAAGCGTCAGCAGCAGCGTCATTACCCGGATGGCCATCGGCCACTCCACAACCCAGGAGAAGATCGTCACTGCCCCCAGCAGAAAGTTCACCGCCGCGGCCTGCTCTCGTGGCAGACGACTCACCAGCCCGATCGCCACCGGCCCAACCGCCATAACAAGAGCCGCCCAGGGAAGCCATGGGAGCACTTCCTCCCATGCCACGCTGGGGTTGCGTTGAATGTGCATATAGATCACGGGAAACGAGATCACCCATAGCATCGTGACAACCTTCTTGAAGGTCGGGTCTGGTAACCACCGCTTAGCCATCCGACCTAGCCAATGGAACGCTATCACCACCAAGGCGGTGACGATCAACCGCAGGTGCCAGTGGGAAGTCCGGTCGAGGTGGAGGTACCACAGCACAACCATTCCCAGCCCCACCAGGGCGGCTAAGGCATTGGCAGTGGCCACCGTCCTATCCTCCGACAACAGCCTCATCGGCACCCACCCGGCCACGATGAGGGCCGCCCCACCCCACACCAGCCAGGATTGGACTGCGGTTCCGGCGGGAGACCACAGCGACAGCACTCCCACCACCAGGGCGGTTACGCCTGCGGCTCTCACCCCCGCCACTACCTTCACCACCGAGACCCGACCTCCGACGCCCCACAGAACGGTTGACATCCCCGCAAGGGCGGCGATGACCCAGACCGACCACCAAATGTTGCCCAGGTCGTCGCGGGGATAGGACCCCACGGTGTAGTTGGCGGCGTTGGGAGGGATTACCTCCCAGCGACGATCCGGACTGAAGATGAAACGGAGCACCGCCAAGATTCCCAACAGCAGCCCCACCGTGAGGATCGCGGTCAGGGTCCCGCTAAACACCGACGAAAACAGGTTCTTACGGGCCCAGTTGAACCCGCTTATGCGCATGGCCTTGGGTGGCGGCTCCGGAGGAATCAGGTCGTGCGAGTCCAGGCTCATCTATCGCTCCACCAGTTGGGCGCGTCGGTTGTAATAGTTGATGAGCAGAGAGATCAAAAGGCTGATCGTCAGATAGAACCCCATCCATAGCAGGATCACCTGGATGGTGTCACCGGTCTGGTTGAACATGGTCTGGCCCACCTGAACCATCTCGGGAAAGGCCACCGCTATGCCGAGGGAAGTGTTCTTCGACAGATTCAGGTACTGGTTTCCCAGGGGCGGAAGGATCACGCGGAAAGCCTGAGGCAGTATCACCATTCGCAAGAGTTGCCCTCGGCGCAGACCCAAGGCATATCCGGCTTCGGTCTGGCCCTTGGGCACCGACAACACTCCCCCTCGCACGATCTCGGCTATGAAGGAGGACGTGTATAGCGTCACCCCCATCCAGATCCCGAAAAAGGAAGGGGTCATGGTCATGCCGGTATCCGCGATCTGCGCGAACCGGCCCGGCACTTCAACAGAAGGCTGGCCGATGGCCAAAGGCGCCCCGGTTCGCAGGAAATCGAACTTCTGATCGCAGAACTCCAGGAGAGCCTGGAAGACGTTGGCGCCCAGTTCCGTGATCCCAGGCCAAAGCAGCAGGACCGCCGCACCACCGGTGCCCAGGACCCCGGCCAGGATCATGCGAAAGTAGTCGTCGTCGGTGAGTTTGGCCAACCCGGCCGGGCTTCGGCGGGATTCCAAGAAACGGTGAATCCATCTCCAGGCCAGGTAGAGAGCAGCGAGAGCCAGCATTACCTGGTAGACCAGCACTGGTATAGCCCCGACTTGAGCTGCCAGCAAGCCAAACAGCCACCCCACTGCCCCCGCCAGCGGATGAGCGAACCAGCCCACTATCGCCCAAGCCAAAAAGATCAACAATGCCCAGGTCAAAGGGCGAGTCTCCTCTCCCATCTCCTCGGCGCGACGCATCCTGGTGCGGTAGGCCCAGCGGGCGGTCAACAGACCTACCACCAAAAACACCCCCCACTGCCAGAAAGTCTCCTGGGGGAAGGGCCAGGCGAAGGAAATCCCCTTCCGGCTAACCAACAACAGCCCCGGGATGGGGCCGGAACTGCCCTCTTGCAAGACAGGGAACAGTATGGAGGAGAGGAAGAACCAGAACACCACCTGCACCAGAACCGGGATGTTGCGAACGGTTTCGACGAACGCCGTGGCCAGCCTGGAAGCCAGCCAGTTTGAAGAGAGTCGGGCTATGCCCACGACGGCGCCGATCACCGTGGCTGCAAGGATTCCTGACATGGCGACGCGCAGCATATTGACCGCCCCGGTGTAGAACGCCTCCATTCCGGTATCGGGTTTTACGAAAATGCCCTCTCCCAGTTGAATGCCGGGAGGGTCGGTCAACAGATCCCAGTCGAGGGACAACCCCTGTGCCCTCATGTTGGCTGCGGCTTCTCCGATCAACACATAGCCGAGGGCGACCACCCCGAAGAGCACTCCGATCTGGGCCGCCCACTTCAGGAAAGTGGCATTGCGCCAAAAAGGAGGACGGGTGGGCGGGGCGAGGCTGGGTCTGTTCACCTAATACGTTTCGTCTGGGACCTGCTCAGGTTTTCTGCCGGGTGGCCCCCAGTTTAGGTTTTGGATCGCCTCGATTGGTGTTTTAGCCAGGATCCCTCTCCTCCCCCGCCTCTTTGAGGGGTGTCGTATCCCTGGTGCGTTTTGGATCAGAGGGCCACATCCGAGAGCGCTTCACGAAGGTCGGCGATCTGGGAGGCCACGCTCTCGGGGCTACCTCCCCCGGGAGTGGCGCGGCGCTTGACCGATACAACCGGGTCAAGCAACTCAAGGTCCGAGGGTTTGAAGCTGGGATGGGCGTCAATGAGATCACCGACGCCCAGGGAAGAAAACCCCCGGCCCTCGGCTGCGAGTCGGGCGGCGATTCCGCCGGTTGCCCGGTGGGCCTGCCTGAAAGGCACTCCCCTGCCGACCAGGGCCTCGGCCAAGTCCAGAGCAGCCGTTTCCGAGGCCGGCGGTGGTGGATGAAAGCGAGCAGTCGCAAGGAGTCCGGCCAGGGCGGAACAGGCTCCGGCCAAGTCATCGTCAACTCGGAAGAGGTGTTCCTTGTCTTCCTGCAGGTCCCTGTTGTACGACATGGGCAACCCCTTCTCCAGGGCCATCATGGCCGTGAGGCCTCCAATGGCCCCGGCGGCCTTACCTCGAGCCAATTCCGCGATGTCTGGGTTCTTTTTCTGCGGGAGAGCCGATGACCCTGTCGCGAATTCGTCTGCCAGGGTGATCCATCCGAACTCCCGGGTGGCCCACAGAATCAGGTCCTCCCCCAGGCGGGAGAGGGTGACCAGGGCCCGGGCGCAACACCACACATACTCGGTGGCCCGATCCCGGGACCCGACTGCTTCCAACGAGTTGGCAAACGCCCCGGACATCCCCAACAGGTCGGCGGATTCCTGCGGAGCAAGAGGAAGAGACGATCCCGCCGAGGCGCCCGCCCCCAGTGGGGAGGAGTCCAACCGAGTGCTCAGATCAAGGAAGCGCCACCGCTCCCGGGCCAACATGTGGGCATAGGCCAAGAGATGATGGGAGAGCAAGGTGGGCTGGGCTTGCTGCAGATGGGTGTAGGAGGGAACCACCATGTCGGGACCCAACCCGGAGGCAGCATCCACCAGCACCAACGCCAGGCGGGCCAAGCCTTTGGCATGTCCGGCAACCCCCCGCCGCATGTAGAGAATGAGGTCCAGCGCCACCTGGTCGTTGCGGGACCGGCCGGTGTGGAGCATTCCTCCCACCGGTCCAACCAACTCGATCAGGCGACGCTCCACAGCCGAGTGCACATCCTCGTCAGTCTCCAAGAAGATGAACTCGTGGGCGCGAGCCTCTTGCGCTATGGCTTGCAATCCCTCGATGATGGCGGCGGCGTCCTCTCTGGAAAGGACGCCCACCTTCCCGAGCATTCCAACATGTGCTATAGATCCGTCGATGTCATCTCGGAGCAGACGGCGGTCGGCCACCGAGACCGTGAAGTCCCACAATGCCGAGGCGGGAATACCCGCCAACCGTCCTTCCCAGAGGGTCATTGCCTACCCCTCCGCCGAGCCCGAATCCGATGGGGGGCGCAAGCGGAGGGCGTTGATGCGGATGAAACCGCCCGCGTCGGCCTGGTCGAACACCTTGTCCTCCTCGAAGGTCGCCCGATCAGGATCGTAGAGGCTGTAGGGGGCCCGGCGACCCGAAACCGTCACCGATCCCTTATATAGCGACATCCGCGCCTCGCCGGTAACCGCCTCGGCCATCTCGTCGAAAAGGGTCTGAAGAGCGTTCCGCTCGGGAGCGAACCAGAAGCCGTTGTAAACCATTTCGGCGTACCGGGGGGCCAATTCGTCCCGCAGGTGAGCCACCTGCCGGTCAAGCGTGATCGACTCCACCGCCCTCAAGGCGTGATACAGGATCGTTCCGCCGGGAGTTTCGTAGACTCCCCGGCTCTTTATCCCCACAAACCGGTTCTCGACGATGTCGACCCGACCCACCCCATGCCGACCTCCCAAGCGATTCAGTTCCTCCAGCAGGGCCACCGGTTCCAGACGCCGGCCGTTCACCGCCACCGGATTCCCCTTTTCAACGGCGACGACGACCTCTTCGGGTTCGTCCGGCGCCAACCGGGGGTCCACCGTGAGGGCAAACATGTCGTCCGGTGGGGAAGCCCAGGGGTCTTCCAGAATTCCACCCTCGTATGAGATGTGCAGCAGATTGGCGTCCGTGGAATAGGGCTTGTCGGGTGAGACGGGAACCGGAATGCCGCGCCGGCGGGCGTACTCCACCAGGTCCGCCCTTCCCTTCAAGTCCCACTCCCGCCAGGGAGCGATTATCCGGATGTCAGGTTGCAGGGCGTAGGTGGACAATTCAAAACGCACCTGGTCGTTGCCCTTTCCGGTAGCCCCGTGGGAGATTGCGTCCGCTCCGAAACGCCGGGCCGTTTCAATCATTCCCTCGGTGATTATCGGCCGGGCCAGAGAGGTGCCCAGGAGGTAGTAGCCCTCGTACAGAGCGGCAGCCCGAAAGGCGGGGAACACCGCTTCGCTGACGAACTCGCGACGGAGATCGGAGACCACCGCTTCCACCGCGCCCGTCTGAAGCGCCTTCTCCCGGGCCTCGGCGACTTCCTCGCCCTGGCCGACATCAGCGGTGAAAGTGATCACCTCCGCGTCGTGAACCTCGCGAAGCCAGGCCAGGATCACCGAGGTGTCGAGACCACCCGAGTAAGCAAGCACAACCCTTGTCATACCATTTCCCCTATTCGCTCCAGTTGTTTCTTTACATTTCGACCGCCGGTGGGCTGGGTCGCCACCACCAGGACAGTGTCATCACCGGCCACGGTTCCCAAGGCATCCCCGATCTCTCCCGTCTCCAAAGCGGCGTCGAGAGCGGAGGCCACCACCGAAGCGGCGCCGGGGAAGGTCTTCATCACCACCAGATTGGCGGACGCCTCGATCGAAACGGCGTAGGTATTGATTGCCTTGCCCAACCTTCGATCAGGATCTTTGGGATGGTCAGACCGGTCATTTAGGGAGCCTAGTCGATAGCGGCCATCCCGGTCTTTGACGGCGCCCAGGTACCGCAGGTCCCGGGAGATGGTGGACTGGCTGACCACATGCCCTCTCTCCGCCAGGTTCTTGGCCAATTCCGCCTGCTCTGCTGCCTTCCCCCGGACCAGCAGGCTGCGCAGCGCTCGCCGCCGGGCCCCCGCCGACCTCACTTCAGTTCTCCGCTGAGATCGAGTCCGACAGGGCGGCGGCAAACCGGGATATCGCTTCGGCGGTCTCTGCCGCGGAGATGGTGAGCGGTGGGGCGAATCGCACCGCGTTGGGCCGTACGTTATTGACCACCAGTCCCATTTCCAACGCCCGCCCGGTGACGGCCGCCGCCCAATCCCCTTCCAGGATGGCGGCCAGCAGCAATCCCCTTCCCCGTACTCCCACCACGCCGTCCACAGAACTCAAGCCTTCGGCGAGTTGGCGCGACCGTTCCTGGCAGTTGCCCAGCAGGTCCCGTTCCTCGATCTCGTCCAGCACTGCCAGCGCCGCTGAGCAGGGAACGGGACCACCCCCAAAAGTGGTCCCATGGTCGCCGGGACCGAAGGCGTTAGCCACCTTCTCCCGGGCCAGGCAAGCTCCCATGGCGAGCCCGTTGGCCATCGCCTTGGCCACCGTGGCTATGTCCGGCTTGAACCCCAGCCCCTGCCAGGAGAACAAGTGTCCGGTGCGGCCCATTCCCGCCTGGACGTCGTCGACAATCATCAGGACTCCCTTGCGGTCGCAGATCTCTCGGGCCGCCTGCAGATAGGAGGCGGAGAGGGGAACCACACCCCCTTCTCCCTGGGTGGTCTCCAACAGAATCGCCGCGGTACGCCCGTCGACTGCATCCTCCAGTGCGTTGATGTCTCCCTGTGCAACCTGGCGGAACCCGGGCGGGAGCGGATGAAAGGTCTGCTGCTTGGCGGGCTGGCCGGTGGCCGCCAGGGTGGCCAGCGTGCGGCCATGGAAGGAGTCGAGCAGGGAGACCACCTCGTATCGCTTGTTCCCATACCTCTTCTGTGCATGCCGCCGGGCAAGCTTTATCGCTGTCTCGTTGGCAGTGGCGCCGCAGTTGGCAAAGAACACCCGATCCAATCCGGAAAGTCGCGTCAGCCGGGCGGCCAAGTCAACCATCGGTTGGTTGTAGAACAGATTCGACACATGGACAAGTTCGGAGAGTTGCGCACCGGCCGCCTTCGCCACTCGCGGGTTGGCGTGTCCGACCGCCACTACCGCCAGGCCCGTGAGACAGTCCAGGTATTCCAGGCCCTCGTGATCGTATAGCCAAACACCATCGCCCCGGATGAACTTCACCGGGGTGCGCCCGTAGGCGGGAACCAGGGTTCGGTCAGCAGCCTCGATCCAGGTCATGGCGATTCTCCTTCCTGATGAATAATCATGGTCCCGATGCCTTCGGGTGTGAACATCTCCAGCAGCAGGGCATGTTGCACCCGACCGTCCAGGATGTGGGCCTGGGCGACGCCGTCTTTCATAGCCGCCACCACCGACCTCAGCTTGGGGAGCATGCCCCCCCTGAACCGGTCCACGATGAAAGCCAACTCGCTCAACGTCATCTTCGAAATCAGCGAACTCCGGTCATTGGGATCTCGATAGACCCCCTCCACATCGGTTAGGAACACCAGCTTCTGAGCCTCCAACGCCGCCGCCAGCGCGCCGGCCACGGTGTCGGCGTTGAGGTTGTAAACGTTTTCGTCCAACCCCAGACCCAAGGGAGCCACGACCGGCGTCATCCCGGCGTCCAAAAGATGGGTGAGTATGGTGGGATTCACCTCCACCAGGTCGCCCACTCTCCCCAACCGGTCGTCCAGTTGCCGGCAGCGGAGCATTCCGGTATCCACCCCGCTGATGCCCACCGCCCGGGCGCCGCTGGCGCCCAGCATTCGGGTTATCTCCCCATTCACTTCACCACCTAGGACCCTCCGCACCAACTCCAGGGTGCGACGGTTGGTCACCCGCAGGCCGTCCACCCAGGTGGGAGCGATCCCTTCCCTCTTCATGGCGGCGGTGATCTGGGGACCTCCCCCATGAACCACCACTACCTTGATGCCCACTTGGGACAGGAGGGTCACATCCTGAGCGAAGAACTTGGCGAAAGTGGGATCGTCCATCGCGGAGCCCCCGTATTTGACCACCACGGTGGTGCCCGCAAAGCGCCGGATGTAAGGCAAGGCCTCCATGAGAATCGCCGCCTTCCCCATGGATGAGGCGATCCGCGGCTTGAGAGGAGTAGGGCGGCTGTGTCCGGTGCTCATGATGGCTCCCCGTTGTAGGTCACGTATCCAGGCGTGAGGTCGCAGGTGAGGATTTCAGCAACACCGGGCCCCTCCCCCACCGTCACGTCCACTTCGAAATCCCCCTCCAGCAAAGCCTCCACCGCCGCAAGGTCCACGCCTGTGAACATCCCCTTGGCAGCCACCGGCACCCCTTGATAGGAAATACCGAGCAGAGCCGCTTCAACCGGTTCTCCACACGCCCCCACGGCGGCCACCAGCCTCCCCCAGTTGGGGTCCCCGCCATAGAAGGAACATCGTACCAGGTCGGAATCTGCTATGGCCATCCCCATCCGCCGTGCGGAGTCGTTGTCCGCAGCGCCATTCACCCGAACCGTTATCACCCGGGTGGACTCCTCGGCATCGACCACGATGTCACGGGCCAGTCCGGCGCACACCAAACGGACCGCTTGGGTCAACACCTCCAATGAAGGCTCGGTTGCCGACTCTCCTGAAGCCATCAGTATCACGGTGTCATTGGTCGATTCGCACCCGTCGATATTGATGCTGTTGAAAGTCTCGTCAGCGGCGTGCCGGAGCGCCTCCTGGAGTCTTGCGGGGGATGCCACGGCATCGGTCGTCACCACCGCCAGCATGGTCGCCATTTTCGGGCGTATCATCCCTGCCCCCTTGGCCATGCCCCCCACCTTGAATCCCGCACCGGCGGCTTTGGCCTGCTTGCGGAAGGTGTCGGTGGTCAGGATCCCGTCAGCGGCGTCTCTGCCGGCTTCGGGGGTGGAGGCCGCCCGGGCTGCAAGCGCCGGAATGGCGGGTCCGATCTTGTCCATGGGTAGATGAGGTCCGATCGGTCCGGTGGAGCACACCAGCACCTCAGCGGCCTGACAATTTACCGCCTCCGCTGTCGCAGCAGCCATCTGGTGAGCAGCCTGTGCCCCGCGTTCTCCGGTAGCGGCATTGGCGCATCCGGAATTGAGGATCACTCCCCGGATCCGCCCTGCCGACTCCTGCATGTGACGGCGGCTGAGATGAACCGGTGGGGCTGCGGCGGCATTCTGCGTGAACACCGCGGCGGCGGGAACCGCCCCGGTTGCCAATATCAAGCTCAGGTCCAATGCTCCGGAGGACTTGATGCCCACCGCCGAAGCCGCCGCCCGAAATCCCTTGGGAAAGGTAACACTCACGGCATCCACCCCGTCCTATCCAATCCGAGTTCCTCCTCCAGGCCAAACACCAGGTTGGCAGCCTGCACCGCCTGACTGGCTGCGCCTTTGAGAAGGTTGTCCAGCGCACCCTGGGCGATCACCATCCCGGTGTGAGAATCGAAGAAAGCCGTGACGATCGCCCGGCTGGACCCGGCGACCCACCGTGTCTGAGGAGGGACCTCCACCACTTCCACCAAAGACCGCCCCTGGTAGGCCTTATCGAGCACACCCAGCAGATCCGTTCTATCCACCAAGGCGCCCGCGGCCGGCATGGTGACGGTGGCCAGCAAACCCCGTTGGATGGGGAGAAGGTGGGGGGTAAAGGTCACCTGAACCGATACGCCCGCCTTTTCCATCCCCATTTCGATCTCGGGCCGATGGCGATGGGTGGCGATACCGTATGCTCGGGCGCCCTCCGCCACCTGGCCGAACAGGAGCTCCGGGCGGAGGGAACGGCCCGCCCCTGAGACACCTGACAAGCAGTCTGCCACCACCGGACCGGTGGCCAGACCGGCAGCCAACAACGGGACTGCCGCCAACAAGACCGCGGTCGGGTAGCAACCAGGCAACGCCACCCTCCTGGCCCCTTTCAAATCGAACAGTTCCGGCAATCCGTAACTCCACTCCCCGAGGCGATCAGCGGCTGGATGGGGGCTGCCGTAGGCCTTCTCATACCGCTGCGGGGTGTCGAAACGATAGTCGGAACCCAAGTCGAATACCGCGGCGCCCCGGTCGGCCAACTCGTGCCCCAACTGGTAGGAAGCCCCGTGAGGCAGGGCCAGAAACACCGCATCCACCGGTGGGATATCCTCCGGCGTGGTTTGCGCCAGCCTGCGGTCACCCCCGGACAGATGGGGATGCACTTCCCCAAGCCTCGCTCCTGCGCGGGAGTGTGCGCCCAGCCAAACCAGGTCAAAGACCGGGTGGGCATCCAGCAGCCGGACAAGTTCTCCTCCGGCATACCCGGAAGCACCGATCACCGCCGCTCTACGCTTCATGCTCTTCCAAACCGACCATCGGCGCAATGGTATACGCATATGCGCATACTCTGCAAATCGCATCTGCTCCACATGTGCATGGGGAGGGAGTTCACCCCACTAGGCCCAGATCGTCGACGGTTGCTCTGTCCAAGTACCTGAAACTGTGCGGAGGCCGAAACCCAGCCAACGCATCGCGCAGGTCCCGAAGAGATCTCGGCTCAGGCAATCGTAAGGGCTCTTTGAGTATGATCGCTACTGCTCGCTTGGCCCCATCAAAGTATTCTCCATATTCGGCCTGGGTTACTCCAGATCGATCCCCATGTCGATCCCAAATGGCATCGATCGAACCCACCTCAAGGTCCACGACCTTACACGTTCCCACCAACTCACGCTGCGGAGACGAAGCGTACAACAACACCAAGTAACCTTCTTGCACCGCGGGGGATACCCGCCTAAGCTCGACTGTCTTGGTTCCATCTAGTATCGACGCCGCGAAACGCGGCTTTATGGACAAGAACAAAACTGTCTCTTCAACGCCCATAGCTCGATGCCTGCCGGTATATCTCAACGAAGAATCTCTCGCTGACGGGTTGGGGTGACGGAAGGGCGGTGAAGGAGTTGCCTAACCGATCAGCAATCTCCCGCGCTTGGTCCAAGCTCACTGGATCTTCAAAGAGCTCGGTGTTGATGAACCGGAGCGCCATGACTTTGCCGCTTTGGTCAGCTGCATCCTCCACCTGATCCTGAGAATAGATTCCCAGTCGCTGGAATCTGCCGTAGGCGGTTCGTGGTCTTTCCACAGCTACCTCCACCAGTTGAGAGAGTGCCCTGATATGGCCTTGTGCCTGACTTGGAGTTCGGCCAGAGACGTACCAGAGGATCCGTGCGGGGGAGGCAAGACCTCTGGAATTCTGAGGGGACCGGTAGTAGATGTGTTCTCGACTCAACCCGAGCCCGGTCTCGCGTCCAAACAGCGTGGCGCAGGCTAGCCGGGTATCAAACAACTGCACGGCAAAACTGGAGCGAATCGGGACCACGAACGTTTTGAGCCCCACGCCTACGACCTTGGCTGGCCAGTTCCAACGTTCATACAGGGCGGCGTCAGCTGATGTCGCTCCCTTTGCCCCGAACTCTTCGCTCCCTTCTCGGATGCCAACCCTGACGGAACACGCCCAGCCTTTTGGTTCTTGCCGAGTGAAGTCCTCATCAGCCAGTGCCTTCACCACCGCAGGGAACGGATGTGGATCGAGCACCTCGACTCTGGGAATCCGCTGGTCCGCTGCCTTTTGACGTTGCATGGAGCACAACTGACGAGCGATTGCATAGCCAAGCCGGTTGGAAGACGACACCCGTAAGACATCAACTATTAATGCAGTCTCCTCCGAGTGAGTGATAACGGAGCCAAGGTATCTACCGGATTCGTCTACTGCGACCTTCACCGTGTATCGCTGTGGATCGCCCTGGGCTCGACGGAGCACATCCGCGAGTTCGTGCCTCCGTTCAGCATCACCGTAGTTGAGGAATGCTTCAAGAAAACGTCGCTCGCTGTCCAGGGCTGCCTCTATGGTGATTCCTGTTGCATGAAGAGCGGAAGGGTTATAGCGGTCCTCGGAACCAAGACGGTCGAGTTCCACAATTAGTTGCCCTGGGCGCATTATCTCTGTACCGAACCTCTCAGAAAGCGCAACCGCGTGCTTCAGAATATGGTCATCACGAGTGACAAAGAAGGATGCCTTACCAGAAATGGCGTACGTTAAATGATTGTGATCAGCCCTTCCTGCATATGGAACCAGGCGTGCCACCTCTTCGAATAGTGCCTCCCAGTCGGACGCCGGAACCGCCCCTTTGGATGGCAATCTCATGAACTGCGCCAGTCCTCCTCGCATTTCATTCCGAGCTGCCGCGTCTGGTAACTGGTCCACCTCCTGATAGCTCTCGTCTGTCACGCACAGAACCACCTGTTCCGCCACCCACTCCTCCAGGAGGTTTCGACTCTCGGCCCCCTGCGCCCGGTCCGTCAACAAATCGATCACAATATTGTGATCTAGAGCCACGGCAACGCGGCCGTCATCGTGATGGTCGGGTTGATATTGAAATAGATGGTGATGACCGTGGTCATAGAATCCGATGGTCAGGGGTAATCCCTTGTACCCGCGACCTCGGCGTTCCCCAACCGGAACGAAGCCAATACGCTGCCAAAAGGCGGCGGCACCGTAGTCTCGGCGGTAGGCTACCCTGACGCCACGGTATCTTCGATGCTGGGTGCTCACTCTGTCAACCAGCAACCGTCCCACACCCCTCCGCCGCGCCCCTGCAGCAACGCAGAGGTGAACGATCTTAACCTCATTACCGGGAAGGTCGAACATCACATAGCCAAGAATCTGGCCTTCCTGCACAGCTGCCAGCAGCGTTCCTCGATCAGCCCGCTCTCTGAATCCCTCCGTAGGCATGAATCCAAGCCTTCTCCGATTAGGCCTCCAGAGCTTCTCCACAACGGCGTCGAAGTTGCTGGTTGGATGTACAACCTCAACGATCTCTAGCGAGATTCCTCCCACGTCCTCAGGTTGCTTTGCTCCCATTCCTCCTCCCATCAAATCCGTTCATAGCGATCACCGCTGCAAAGAGCGCACAAACGAGCCTCCCCTCTTCCCCCTTCCATGTGCCTCCCTTCAACTCGACTCCTTACCCGTGTGGACATGGTAGGTCCGGGTCCAATACATTGGCGGCATTTCCATGTTATGTTCCCCTTCGTCAAAATCGTCGGACATCAGAGGCGGTCAGTTAGCTTTAGTCGCATTAAGAGTCCTCCTCCGATCCCAGTGGATGAAGGTCCCGGCGGGGCATTGCCGGGGGAAGAGGATCATAGAGCCAGGATTCTGTCAGTGCTTTCGCTTTCGGTCCCCCGGTTTCCTCCACAAGGGAAAGAAACTCCGCAGTGGTGGCGTTTCCGTAACGGTGCGTGTCGTGCCAGGTTCTGGTCATATCGAAGAAGGCCTCATCTCCCAGTCTGTCCCGCAGCGCCACCAGGGTGAGGGCGCCTCGAGCGTATACGGTGTAGTTGAACAGGTCGTCCGCCGGGGGTCTCCCCGGCGGAAAGAAGTGGTTTGTCGCGACGGCGGTCGCCTGATCTGTCGAGACGCCCTCGCCAAGGAAAACCTCCCCGGAGAACAGACCGTAGTTATCGGCCACCGTCCCATCGTATTCGGCAACGCCCGCGGTCTCTTCGATCCAGAGCCACTCGGCAAGCGTGGCAAAACTCTCGTTCAACCAGATATCGCTCCAGTCAGCCACCGAAACCGAGTTGCCGAACCACTGATGCGCAAGTTCGTGGACAACCACTCTTTCCGCCGTCGCGGAGAGATCGTAGGTGGGGAGAGTCTGATGCTCCAGGGCCAACCCCACTCCTATATCGACTACCAGGGCGCCGAACGTTTCGAAGGGATAGGGTCCGAACCTCTCCGCAAAGAATCGGATCATCTCATCCTGGCGGGAAAAGGCATCGAGCAAGGACGCATCCAGGCCCTCCGGGTACCAGGTGGTGATCTCCAAGCCCAGAGTGTCGGGTTCCTCCCGGGAGATAAGCGGGCCGATGGCGAGGGGAATCAGGTACGGCGCCACCGGATGCTCCATGGACCACCTGAAGGCGGTGGTTTCCTCCCCTTCCCGCTCCTCCACCAGCCTACCTCCGGAAACAACCGTCCAGCCACTGGGAACCTCAACCTCCACCGTCACCGATGCCTTGTCCAACGGATGATCGTTGAAGGGCGCCCATGCGGCTGAACCGTCCGGTTCGTTGAGCACGAAGAAGGTCAATCCGTCGCGGGTCCGGTGACCTCCGGCCGAGAAGCCCAGGATCGACGTGTGGGGCCGGGAGGCAACCACCCCCTCATAGGACACCATCACCACCAACCGGTCTCCCTCCATCAACAACTGGGCAGGATCGATTACCAATTCCTCGGAGACCTGTTCGAAGTCCGCCGAGAAGCCGTTGACCGTGACACCATGGATCTGCATGCCGAAGAAGTCCAGGCTGAAAAGGTCCAGGTCTGCGGTGGCCACGGCCGTGATGGTGGAATCGGCCGACATGACCTGAGTTACCGGATCGAAGCTCATCTCGATGCCGTAGCTCACCACGTCGTAGCCGGCGTTGCCGAGCAGAGGGTAAAGGGAATCTCCCAAACCGGCGCCTCCCGATTCCTGAATCCTCTCCCAAAGGGACCGAGTCGCTGCTCCGGGACGGGTGGTGGGTGTGGCAATCCCGCCGCTAGCCGCCGACGAGGTGGTGATGTCTGCAGGGGCGTCCTGGGTGGTGGGTACCGTGGTGGTTGGGGACTCCGCCCCGGGAGCAGGGATGGTCTGGGGCGTTGCAGTTGTCGTGGTCTCACCGACAGCTTGGCTTGCTCCGGTCGGGTCGGCAGGGGACGAGGAGGTGGGAGGGAAGGCTCCTCCGGATTCGCGGTCACAAGCCGCCAGGCTCCCCGCCGCCAACGCCAGGCATACGAGCGCGAAGGCCGCTCTCATACCGCAGGTGGGGGGCCGGGATCATCTCTTCCCTTCCCGATGTTCCACTGTCGTGCGGTTTCCAACGCCTCCACGGGGGGATAGGGACCCTCCTCGATGCGGCGTTCCAACAGAATCGTCATGATCTCGCCCACTTCGGGACCGGGAGGTATACCCAGATAAGCCATGACCTGGTGACCGTTGACCGGAGGGCGGAGCCGGTCGAGATCTTCCTGTTCCTTCAGTTCGGAGATCCGCTGTTCCAATTGGTCGATTCGACTCTGAATGGCGCGGGCCCGACGGCAGTTGACGGTTGTGACATCGCAACGCACCAACTCGTTGAGGTCCTCCAGCAGTGGACCGGCGTCCCGGACATAGCGTCGTACCGCCGAATCCGTCCATCCCATCTTCAGGGTGTGAGGGCGAAGATGTAGTTCCACCAACCGGGATACATCGTCTATCACGGCCCTCGGGTAGCGAAGTTCTTCAAGACGGCGGCGCGCCATTCGCGCCCCAACCACTTCATGATGGTGAAAACTCACCCCCTTGGGGCCGTAGCGTCGGGTGTCGGGCTTTCCTATGTCGTGCAGCAAGCAGGCCAATCGGAGCACAAGCCGGGGGGAAGCCTTCTCCGCCACCGCCAGGCTATGGGCAAACACGTCCTTATGACGATGATGGGGATCCTGGGCCATGTGCAAAGATGACAACTCGGGCAGGAATTGATCAGCCAGGCCCGATCTCACCAACCCACGCAGAGCTTCCGCAGGATGGGTGGCCATCAAAAGCTTGCTCAGTTCGTCCCTGATCCGCTCCGCCGACACGATGCTGATGCGGTTGGCCATCGTCTTCACCGCCTCGAGGGTCGCCTTGTCAGGCGCGAACTGCAGCGATGCCCAGAAACGGAACAGACGAAGCATGCGCAATGGGTCGTCCTCGAAGGTTCTCTCCGGGTTGGTGGGGGTTCTCAGGATTCTCCTGCCCAGATCCACCAACCCGCCGAAGGGATCCACCATCTCCGCCTGGGGAACCTTGATGGCCAGGGCGTTGACCGTGAAGTCCCTCCGCTCCAGGTCCTCTTCGATCGTGTCGGAGAAGGAGACTTCCGGATGGCGGCTGTCGCTGCGGTAAACGTCCCGTCGGAAAGTGGTTACCTCCACGGAGTGTCCGGACTTGATGCCCGCCACGGTCCCGTAGGTCTCACCTGTGGTGTATACCTTCTCCGCCCAACCGGTCAGAATCTTTTTTATCGCTTCGGGTCGGGCGTTGGTCGCAAAGTCGAATTCCCCTCCGATGCTGGGATGTTCCCTGGCCATGAAGGCATCCCGGACCGTGCCTCCCACCAGGTAGAGCAGGTAACCGTGTTTGGCAAAGCGCCGCCCCAGCCGACCTGGAATCTGGTCGGCGTCCAACAGCCAGGTGAGTCTTTGGGGTATCACTTGATCAATTGTGGTCGGATACCGCTGCCTCACCCACGGATTAATTCTTACCCCGAGACCCGATGCTGAATACCCACCAGCGCGTCAAAGACGCGGTGCGCCAAAGAGGGGGAGGTAAGAGAGGGAGTCGGGCTCTGGTACGGCCTGGCAGCGGCTCCCAGCAACATGGCCTCCGTGGACCCCGCGATGGCTTCGAGGTTGTACCCCCCTTCCAAGAAGATCAGGATGCGGCTGGCCGGCACCACCTCCAATAGTTGGGACGCCATGAAGTGATAGTCGGCCTCCGTCAGCCGCAGGCCGGCCAGGGGATCCAAGTGGTGGGCATCGAACCCACAGCTCACCAGAATCCAGTCGGGTCCGTACCTTCGCAGGCGGGGAACCACCATCTCCTCGAATAACCTCCGGTACAGATCACCCCCAGTGCCCGCCGGCAGGGCGGCGTTTATGGTGTACCCCCTGCCGGGGCCTGTGCCCACTTCATCAAGAGCCCCAGTACCTGGGTAATAGGGCCATTGATGAGCGCTGATGTAGAACACTTCCGGATCGTCAGCGAACTCGGCGTCCGTTCCGTTCCCATGATGAACATCCCAGTCCACGATGGCCACCCTCGCCCCCCCACCCTGCAGGTAACGGGCGGTGATCGCCGCGTTATTGAACAGGCAGAAACCCATGGCCCGATCGGCAAGGGCATGATGGCCAGGGGGTCTCACCGCAAGCAGGGCGACGGCCTCGGATTCTGCCTCAAGAAGGCCTGCCGCGAAGGGCCCGGCTCCCGCAGCTCTGACCGCTGCTTCCCACGACCCGGGACCAGCAGCGGTGTCAGGGTCGAACCGGCCGCCGCCGGCTGCAATCACATCCCGCACATGGGTGATGTGGGCGGGGGTATGGGCCAGTCCCAATAGATTGTCATCGGCCTCGGGGGCCTCAACCTCCTCGATATCCAAGCCCGAACTGAATACCCCCTGCTCCACGGCCTCCAATCGGGCGGGCCGTTCAGGATGATGGCGTCCGGCCTGATGCCGGTAGAAGGCTGGATGCGTCAAGTAAAGGACTCTCATATTCGCTCTAGATAGTCTGGCGCGACCGCAACCTGGTTTAAATCCACTGGCAGGATATTCTCTTCTTCTAAGCCTCAATCCACCGATTTGACCGTCTGGGGGTGGGGTTACGCGGGCTTTTCGGTTGTTCGGGAGCGTGAGGGATGGTTTTGTGCCGGGTGTGTGAGGTTTGATGGGTGTTTGCTTGGTTTGGGGGA